>MDTE01103983.1_pt1 | contig 66552 bp, 62 predicted proteins | sample 811231 | NCBI WGS metagenome assembly MDTE01 (sample SAMN05326651, study PRJNA326480) | marine metagenome | isolation source: seawater | place: Indian Ocean: Red Sea | collected 2010
CGCGACGAAGGCGCCGAACACGAAGAAGTAGTATAGCGAGAACCGCCACACCTGTTCCTTCGTGAGCGGCTCGAGCTGCTCGCGCAGGGGTTTGGGCTTCGCGCCGCTCAGCTTGCGCGCGGCAAGCTCCGGGTCGTCCTTCGAAAACAGGAAGAAAACCACCGCCATCACCGCGGCGACCGTTGCCCAGATTTGCGCGACGGCCTGCCAGCCGAATGCCACCATCACCCACGGCGCGGTAAATTTGGTTACTGCGGCGCCGACATTGCCCATGCCGAAGAAGCCGAGCGCGGAGCCCTGCTTTTCCGGAGGATACCACTTCGACACATAAGCCACACCCACGGCGAAGGTACCGCCCGCGACCCCGAGGCCAAGCGCCGCCAGCAGTGTAAGAAAATAGCTGTCGGCGAAGGAAAGAAGATATGTCGCGATCGCCGAAGCGATCATCGTCAGCGGGAAAACAATCCGTCCGCCATACTGGTCGGTCCATACACCAAGGAAAAGACGCGTGAGCGATCCGGTCAGGATCGGCGTGCCGACGAGCAGACCGAACTGCGTATCGCTGAGGCCGAGTTCGCCTTTGATTTCAATCCCAATGATCGCGAAAATCGTCCAGACCGCGAAACATATCGTGAATGCGATCGTGCTGAGCCCCAAGGCCCGATTCTGGTCACTCTTGCTAGCGGCTGAGCCAAGCTGCATTTTGGCCTCCCTTGGCTACGTGTTCGTGCATCTTCCAGAAAGGAGCCAGCCCGCCCATCCCTTGATTCAAGTCAAGAAAACAGGATCGTTCGGGGAAAATGGTGGCCGCACTGATCCATGTGAGGTAGGTGAAGGCGTCACATCAATCCACTACTTGATAATTATCAATTTCAGTCCAGCTATTCGACAAGCCAGGAGTCTGACACTGCGCCCCGCCGAAAAACCCGAAGTCGCCAATCTTCCCCTCTTTCGCGCAATGAACGAGGAGGAGCGCGAGCGTATCTTCTCCGGATCCTTCCTGCAGGTATTCCCGCCGCAGCTCGTGCTCTTCGAAGTCGGGCAGCGCGCCGATTTCCTTCACGTGCTGGTGGATGGTCTCGCCGAACTCTATACTTCGGTCGGCGATCGCGACACGACCATGCGGATTGTCCAGCCGGTTCGCAGCTTCATCCTGGCGGCGGTGGTCACCGACCTGCCCTATCTGATGTCTGCGCGTACACTCGAATCGTCACGCGTCCTGCTCGTCCCCGCCGCCTTGATGCGCGAGGTGGTGCGCAAGGACACGGCCCTGATGGAAGCGACCATGCGCGAACTGGCCTTCGGCTATCGCGATCTGGTTCTGGCTCTTGCGGATATGAAATTGCGCCAGTCCGCCGAACGTCTGGCACATTTCATCCTTCAACAACACGATGTGCAGGGTCTGCCCGAGACGACCGTTCTCCCCGCCGAAAAGCGCGTTCTGGCATCGCTGCTGGGCATGACGCCGGAAAATCTCTCGCGCGCTTTCGGCCTGCTCGGCAAGCAGGGCGTAAGCCTCAAGGGACGAATGGTAAGGATGTCAGACCGCGCGATGCTGGAAACGTTCGCGCGGCCTGACAAGGTTCCCCGCTAGCCGGGAGAGAGTGGCTGCGGGGTTCAGAATTTCGCTTCGATCGAGAACCAGGCTTTGGTCCGATCGGTTGCAAAGCCGTTTGAGTTGTACTGGGCAAATTTCGCCGAAACGCCGATCTGTTTGGTTAGCGGGTAGGCAATGAGCGCATCGAACTCATGCCCGTAGCCCACATCTCCAACGGTCGAATGGAAGTCGTGATAGGTCGCGCGTAGCAGCAGCCCCTTCATGGGGCCATCGGCGAATTTGTACGCCGCATCGGCATAGAGGTCGCGCAATCCGCTGGCCGGTGTGTTCAGGAAAACGTCCGCCCAGCCATTGAAGGCGTGCAGCGTCGCGAGCGGGGTTTGCAGCGCGACCGCACCATTGCCTTCCAGCCGTTCGTAACCGGCCTTCAGGGTCAATCCTTTGAAGGCAACACCCGGCTCCAGCGCGAGATAATCGAGGCCGAAATTTGCCGGGTTGGGCGAGAGATCGGTCTGGTGGGCATATTCGGCGGCGTAGAGCACCTTCACCCCCTCTGCCACCGGATACTGCCCGGCCAGCCGCCCGCCCAGCGTGCGCGAACTTGCCGCAGGTGCCTGCGGAATATCCAGCCAATATCCATAACCGGTCAGCGTCCCGGCCTCGCCCAATTTATAGCCGATATTCACCGCATTGATCGCGGTATCGCGCCAGATACCCTGCGGCGAGTCCGGGCCGAAGATGCGGTTGACGCGCCAGCTATGGATATATTGCGCGGTCAGCCCGGCGACCGGCGTGACACTGATCCGGCCCGCATCGAAGGTCTGGTCGTTCTGACGCCAGCCAACCGATCCGACCCAGCGTTGATTGTCCAGATTGATGACCTGGCGACCGGCGATAGCGTCCACCGTCTTACCGGGATTGAAGCGCACATAGGCCTGGTTGAGCAGCACGTCGGTCGGGTCGGCCACCACCGGATAGCGGGTGAGCCCGTTGGTGGTGTCGTTATAGTGCCGGGGGCCGATGCGCATGATCGCTTCACCTTCGACCAGCGCGCTCAGGCCCTGCCATGATCCTGTCTTCACACCCGCTTTGACCCGCAGCGTCGATGCGGTGGCGCCTTCGGGCACACCGCCCTGATCGACCAGTTCGAGCCGGTAGCGGATGTCCGCATAGGGGGTGACGACGGGCTCTTCAGCAGCTTGCGCGTGAAGAACCGCAGGCGAGAGCGACACGGCGAGAAGCGGTGCAGCGAGGAGTGTAGCTTGCTTCATATCGCCCAGATACGCGATTCTTCACTGATGTAATTGATATTAGTCAAAGAAAATGGGTATATGATATGCAATATAGTCGACATGCCCGACGATACCCTCCCGCAACTCTCCCCCGATGAGGCGCTGGCCCTGCTGAAAGACGGCAACCGGCGCTTTCTCGACGATGCGACCTACCAGCCGCCGATTGATCGGATCCGGCGGTTGCATCTCGCCGCGGCGCAGCGGCCCTTCGCGGCTTATCTATCCTGTTCGGATTCGCGCGTGCCGCCGGAACTGTTGTTCGAGCGGGGTCTGGGCGAGCTGTTCATCGTGCGCAATGCCGGCAACACGCTGTGCGCCAGCGCACTCGGCAGCCTGGAATTCGCGGTGACGCAGCTCGGCGTTCCGCTGATCGTGGTCATGGGCCACGAGGCCTGCGGCGCATTGCGCGCGGCGGTCGCGGTAACGCGCGAACAGCGCCAGTTCTCGGGAAATGTCAGCAAGGTGCTGCAATCGCTGCTCCCGGCCGTGCTGGAGGCCGATCCCTGGGCCGAGAATCTCGTCGACGCCGCGGCGCTGTGCAATGTGCGCAAGGTGGTCCACGAATTGCAGCAGGAGGCTTCGCCCGCCCTGCTCGAACCGCAGCGGCGCGGGGCCTTGCGGGTGGTCGGGGCCTATTACCACCTCGATACCGGTCGAGTCGATTTTCTCGACGAGGAGAGATGATGGGAGGAACGCTCGACAATCGCGAACGGCTCGAATTGCGCCGCCGCCGGATGGAACAGGCCCCGCCGGTGCTGCGCGGCGGCTTTCGGCCGTTCTTTCTGGGCGCGGGCGTTTGGGCCGTCATCACCATCGCGATCTGGCTGTGGGCTTTCAGTGTCGGCGTGCCGCAGATCGGCGCGCTCGATCCGCTGGCCTGGCATCGCCACGAAATGCTGTTCGGCTTTGTTGGCGCAGCCATAGCCGGTTTCGCGCTGACCGCCGTGCCCAACTGGACCGGCCGCCTGCCGATCGCGGGCGCGCCGCTGGCCGCGCTGGCGCTGTGGTGGCTCCTCGCCCGCGCCCTGCCCTTCGCCGCGCCCGAGCTGCCGCTCGCCCTGCTGGCGCTGGTCGATGGCGGGTTCTACCTCGCCCTCGCCGCGCTTATCCTGCGGGAGATCGTGCTGGCGAAGAACCGCAATCTGCCTGTGGTGCTGGCGATCGCCCTGTTCAGCCTTGCCGACCTGCTGGACTATGCCGGATCGGCGGGCTTGATCGGATACGATATCGGTCACCGTGCGGGCATCGCGTTGGCCGTGACGCTGGTTTCGCTGATCGGCGGGCGCATCGTCCCCTCCTTCACCCGCAACTGGATGCAGCGCGAAGGGCTGACCGGCAGCCTGCCCTCGAAACCGACCCGTTTCGATATTGCTGTGGTGCTGGCGACCGCCCTCGCGCTGGGGGCATGGATGCTGGCCGGTGCGGTGCCCCCGGTCGGTGCGGCGCTGGTCTTTGCCGGAAGCATCCAGCTGGTGCGCCTAGCGCGGTGGCGGGGATGGCGCACGCTCGCCTCCCCGATCGTGCTGGTGCTCCATCTCGGCTATGTCTGGATACCATTGGGCCTGCTGCTACTCGGCGCGACCGGGTTTGGCGCGCCGATCCCCGCGAGCGCGGGGGTCCACGCGCTGAGCGTGGGCGCGCTGGCGGGAATGATCCTGGCGGTGATGACCCGCGCGACGCTCGGCCATACGGGCCGCGCGCTCCATGCCGGGCCGGCCACCCGGGCGAGCTACCTGGCGCTCCACCTCGCCGTGCTGGCGCGTGTGGCAGCCTCGCTCGTCCCGGTGCATTACCAGTCGCTGCTGCATATAGCCGGCGGGCTGTGGGTCGCCGCTTTCGCGCTCTTCGTGCTCGCCTATGCCCCTGTGATGCTGCACTCCCGCCCGGGTGAATGAATGCGGCGGGCGGAATTCTTTGCCCCAGGTCAAAGCGCGTTCGGCACCACCCCCTAGGGTCCGACGGCAAACAGCGGATTCGCAGGAGAACAGGATGGATTTCACACTCTCGCCCAAGCAGATCGCATGGCGCGACCGTGTGCGGGCCTTCATGCAGGACCACGTCTATCGTGCCGAGAATGCCTATCACACCCACGCCCGGCAGGAAGGGGAAGCGCGGTGGCAGATCCCTCCGGTCATCGAGGAGCTGAAGGCACGCGCCTATCAGGAAGGGCTGTGGAACCTGTTCCTGCCCCCATCCGAACACGATACCGAAGATTTTCGCGGCGCGGGGCTGAGCAATCTCGAATATGCGCTGTGCGCCGAGGAAATGGGACGCGTCAGCTTCGCGTCCGAGGCGTTCAACTGTTCGGCGCCCGATACCGGCAACATGGAGGTCCTGCACCGCTACGGCACGCCCGAGCAGAAGGCGCGCTGGCTCAGGCCGTTGATGGATGGCGCGATCCGTTCGGCATTCCTGATGACCGAACCCGACGTCGCTTCTTCCGATGCGACGAATATCCAGACCTCGATCCGGCGCGAGGGTGACGAATATGTCATCAACGGACGCAAATGGTGGTCTTCGGGCATTGGCGACCCCCGCTGTGCGCTGGCGATAGTGATGGGCAAGACCGATCCCGAGGCCGAGCGGCACCGGCAGCAATCGCAGGTGCTGGTCCCGCTCGACACGCCCGGGGTGGAGATCGTGCGGATGCTTCCGGTCCTCGGCTTCGATGGCGCTCCTCACGGCCATGGCGAAGTGGTGCTGCGCAACGTGCGGGTGCCGGTGGACAATATGATCCTGGGCGAAGGGCGCGGCTTCGAGATCGCGCAGGGCCGGCTGGGTCCGGGGCGCATCCACCATTGCATGCGAGCCATCGGCGCAGCGGAACGGGCGATCGACAAGATGTCCGAACGGCTGCAGGCGCGCATCGCCTTCGGCAAGCGCCTGTCGGACCAGTCGATATGGGAACAGCGCCTGGGCGAAGCCCGGCTCGACATCGAAATGACGCGCCTTTTGTGCCTCAAGGCCGCCGACATGATGGACAGGACCGACAACAAGGCTGCGCGGATGGAAATCGCTATGATAAAAGTCGCCGCGCCGCGCACCGCGCTGCGTGTGGTCGATCACGCGATCCAGGCGCATGGCGCGGCCGGCCTGTCGGACGATTTCGGGCTCGCCGAAGTCTATGCCGGGATGCGCGCCCTGCGGATCGCGGACGGTCCCGACGAGGTTCACCTGCGCTCCATCGCGCGCATGGAACTCAGCCGGGCGAAGGCTCGGCTCGCAGACTGGCGCCATACGGGAAGCGGATCGCGATGAGGATGGCGAAGGACGCCGCCGATCCCTTCGCGACCTTCGCCGCGTGGTATCGCGAAGCGCAGGGCCATGCCGATATTCCCGACGCCTCCGCCGTCAATCTAGCGACCGCGTCACCCGGCGGCGCGCCGTCCAACAGAATGGTTCTGATCAAGGAATTCGGCCCGTCGGGGTTCGTGTTCTATACCAATCTGTCCAGTCGAAAGGCGAAGGAACTGAAAGCAAATCCTCTGGCCTCGCTGTGCTTCTACTGGGCTCCGCTCGGCCGACAGGTGCGGATCGAGGGGGCGGTAACGCAGGTCGGCGATGGCGAGGCGGACAGCTATTTCGCCACGCGCCCGATCGATAGCAGGATCGGGGCCTGGGCCTCGCGCCAGTCGGAAGAACTCGTAAGCCGTACCGAACTGGCGGGCCGGATAGCGCGAACGGCAGCCCGCTTTGCTGCGGGAGAGGTTCACCGACCGCCCTTCTGGTCGGGTTTCAGGCTGACGCCCGACCGGATGGAATTCTGGACCAACCGTTCGGGCCGTCTCCATGATCGGGTGGGGTTCGAAAGGATTGGCGCGGATCGCTGGCGACGGTTCCTGATCTACCCCTGAGTCTGACGCCCCCGGAGAAACTGCAAACGGGATCATCCCGGAACGCACACCCGGTCCGCGTCATTCGTCCTTGAGCACCGATATCTGGCGCAAGGCAGAGGAGTATCTCTCCAGCGAGTTCGAGGTCTTTCCGCGTGGAAGCATGACTTCGATCAGTTGGAAGCTCCCGGAATCCTCCCGCGCTGCCTCGAGTGCCTGCTTCAATTGCGAGCGAGTTGTCACCCGCACGCCCTTCCCGCCAAGCGGCGCGGCCATCTGCGCGAAATGCCAGTCGTCGAGATCGTGGTAGGGCTGGCCCGGCTGGAAACAGCGCAGCATTTCCCAGCTCCGGTTATTGAGCACGATAACGATCGGCGCCCAGCCATTACGGCGGCAATTTCCCAATTCCCAGCCGGTCATCTGGAAGGCTCCATCACCCACCAGAGCAACCGGCCGCCGCCCGGTCGAAGCGCAAATCGCCAGTGCGGCTGGCACGCCCATGCCCATCGACGCATAATAACCTGGCGCGACGAGATCGGTATCGCAGACCTCCAGCCCCACGAAGAGGCTATCGCCGACATCGGCGGCCATCGGCATGGTTCCCGACACCGCGAACAGATCGTTCAGCGCCATCGCCACGTCGGAAGGTTCAAGAGCGGTGTCGTCACACGGCAATCCGGTCGCATAGCAAGGGGCCGCCGCCGCCGAAGCCTCTCCGATCGGACCCGCGATCTCAGCCAGAGCATCGACCAGGGCTTCCAAAGTGATATCGGGATAGTTGTGGTGCGAAAACGCCACGGCGCTGTCGAAGGCCCGGATCGATGCACGCAAATCGACATTGCGATGCGAAACGCCGAAATTGGTGTCGCTCAGGATCACGCCCAGCATCAACAGGCAATCGGCCCCCTCGATTGTCTCGGCTATGCTCACCTTACCGGCGGAGCCCAGATAGGTCCCGAGGAGCGGCAACACTTCGCCGGCGAACAGGCCACGGCCCATGAACGTTGTCGCGACCGGAATTCCGAGCGTTCTGCATAGCGAGGCAAGCTTGCCCTCGAGACCGTAGCGACGCGCTTCGACGCCGATCAGGATCGCCGGACGCTCTGCCGATTGCAACCGGCTCAGGATCTCGGCGGCGCAGGCACGGGCCGCCCCTGTGTCGACCGGCGGCTGCGATAGCTGCGGTACGCGTTTGCACGGCCTGTCGACCAGATCGCGCGGTATTTCCAGATAGACCGGGCGCGACAGGGCGAGAGCTGTGTCGAGCACTCCGGCAATTTCGGACGGTGCGGTGTCGGGATCGTTCAGGATCGCCTGCGCGCAGGTCACCTCGCGAAAGATCTCCAATTGCGAATTGAGCGATTTGACCTGGTGGTGCAGCCCAAGCCCCATCCGCGCTTCTTCCGCCCCCGGACCGCCCGAAATGACGACCATCGGCGATTTCTCGGCATAGGCCTGGGCAACCGCGTTGACCATGTTGAGCGCGCCCGCACCATACGTGACGACCGCCACGCCCAATGTGCTGCCCAGCCGCGCCGCGGCATCGGCGGCGTAACCCACCGAAGGTTCGTGGCTGAGCGTATAAAGCGGCAGGATACCGCTTTCCTGTACTGCCCGGAAGAACGGCAGGACAAAATCCCCGGGAAGACCGAATGCCTGCCGCGCCCCGCGATCCTTCAACGCATCGAGCAGCGCGGTCGCCAGCGTCCTGCCATTCGCCCGGCGGTTTTCGATGGCCGCAACCGGTGCAATCTCATGCAATGCTCTGTCTCCACCTGCTGGAATGACGATGCTCACCCGCCCAACTCGATGGCGTCGGTGGACAGGAGAGCGCGCGATGGCACCTAATCGAAAAAGATTTCCTGTCCTTGATATTTGTCAAATCAATTGCACCACATGAGGTATATTTGCGGCGGCATCATACCATATGTTGAGTTCGCTCCGGCTCGATCGATAGCAACTCACACTCAGGGAGTTCGCCATGACCATGACCACCAAGCAATTTTCGATGGATAGCACCGCTTCGGGGGCCTCGTCGGTTTCCCTGTCCGGTTCTCCGCTCGACACGCTATTCTCCGGACGGTCGATCGACTGCTCCGAAACGGTCGGCGAATACATCACGGGCGCGGACTGGCGCATCAAGGCCAATGCCAATGTCGGCTATTCGCATGCAGGCCTGGTCAGCAATGTCGCGGGCAAGGTCATCGCCAATTTCTGGCTCGACGAAATCTACTCGCCGGCGGAAGGCAATGCCCATCGCCAGGCCGATCTGCATATCCACGATCTCGACTGCCTGACCGGCTATTGCGCGGGGTGGTCGCTGCGCGCGCTGCTGAACGATGGGTTCAACGGCGTGCCGGGCCGCGTCTCCTCACGCCCGCCGCGCCATTTCCGCGAGGCGCTGGGGCAGATGAGCAACTTCCTCGGCATCCTGCAATCGGAATGGGCAGGCGCACAGGCCTTCTCCAGCTTCGACACCTATCTCGCGCCCTATGTCTTTTACGACCAGCTCAGCTTCACCGAGGTCAAGAAGGCGATCCGCCAGTTCGTCTACAACCTCAACGTGCCCGCGCGCTGGGGCCAGTCGCCCTTCACCAACATCACGCTCGACATCGTCGTGCCCGAAGACCTGCGCAATCTTTATCCCACCTATCGCGACCTGCATCTGTTCGACGGTATCGAGGACGATGCGCTGCTGGCCCGGGCGCAGGCGCGCGACCTGGGCATCCGCGCGCTCGACGATCTGCGCTTCTCCCATTTCGAACCCGAAATGGAGATGATCAATATCGCCTATTACGAGGTGATGACCGAAGGCGATGCCACCGGGCAGCCCTTCACCTTCCCCATTCCAACAGTCAATATCACCGAGGATTTCGACTGGGACAGCAAGGTCGCCACCGCCATTTTCGACAATGCGGCCAAAGTCGGTTCGTCCTACTTCCAGAATTTCATCGGCAGCCAGTTCATCGTCGATCCGGAGACCGGCGAAAGAAAGCGCAATCCGGAGGCCTACTCCCCCGGCGCTGTCCGTTCGATGTGCTGCCGCCTGCAACTTGACCTGCGCGAATTGCTCAAGCGTGGCAACGGCCTGTTCGGATCGGCCGAAATGACCGGATCGCTGGGCGTGGTGACGATCAACATGGCCGCGCTCGGTTATCGCTATAAAGGCGATCTGCCAGGCCTGATGGACGAACTCGACCGGTTGATGGATCTCGCCAGTTCGACGCTGGAAAAGAAACGCGCCTTCGTGCAGCAAATGTACGATCGCGGGCTCTATCCCTACACCGCGCGCTACTTGCCGTTCCTGCGCAACCATTTCTCGACCATCGGGGTCAACGGGATGAACGAGATGGTGCGCAATTTCACCGGCGACGCGTCCGACCTCGCCGATGAACGCGGCATCGCCATGGCGCTCGATATTCTGGAGCACATGCGCCAGCGGCTGGTCGGCTATCAGGAGCGTACCGGCAATCTCTACAACCTCGAAGCCACGCCCGCCGAAGGCACGACCTATCGCTTCGCCAAGGAGGATGTGAAGCGCTTCCCCGATATCATCCAGGCGGGCAGCGGAGAGAATATCTACTACACCAATTCCTCGCAGATCCCGGTCGATCTGACCGACGATCCGTTCGAGGCGCTGGAGCTGCAGAACGATCTGCAATGCAGATATACCGGCGGCACGGTGCTGCACCTCTACATGAGCGAAAAGCTGTCGAGCGCGGATGCCGCGCGGTCTTTCCTCAGGAAGGTGCTGACCAATTACCGCCTGCCCTATGTCACACTGACCCCGGTATTCTCGGTCTGCGACACGCATGGCTATCTCGATGGCGAGCAGCCCGAATGCCCCACCTGCGGAGAGCGAACCAAGGTCTGGACGCGGGTGATGGGCTATTTCCGCCCGGTCGACAGCTTCAACAAGGGCAAGCAGGGTGAGCACCGCGCGCGGCGGCATTTCACCGAGGATGCGGCCAGTGTCCGCAACCTCTTCGGCGGGATGGAGTGAGACGACGATGACGCGGTGTGCCACGGCGCAGGGCGAAGGGGCGGTGGCGGGGCGAGCCATATCTCCCTTCCACGCGATCACCCCCTTCACCATGCTCGATTATCCGGGCCGCATCGCCTGCATATTGTGGGTCGCCGGGTGCAATATGCGCTGCCTCTATTGCCACAACCCGCAGATCGTTACCGGCAAGGGCACGATCGGCGAGGAGCAGGCGCTGGCATTCCTGCGCAAGCGCAAGGGCCTGCTCGAAGGCGTGGTCTTTTCCGGTGGGGAGGCCACCACCTGGCCCGGCCTTGCCGCCTTCATGGCCCGGGTGAAAGCGCTGGGCTACGCGATCAAGCTCGACACCAACGGCCTGAGGCCGGATGTGATCGCGCGCCTGATCGAGAGCAACCTGCTCGACCGGGTGGCGCTCGACTACAAGGCCCCCCGGCATAAATTCCGCGCGGTCACCGGGGCGAGCATCTTTGCCCGCTTCGCCCGCTCGCTCGACCTGCTGTGCGGGCAGGATCGGATCCCGGTCGAAGTGCGCAGCACCATCCATTCGGATCTTCTGGGCGAGGAGGATATCCTCGACATGGCCCGCGACCTTTCCCGGCGCGGCTATCGCGGAACCTATGCCCTGCAACGGGCGATTGCCGGGCCGGATCGGCCCACATTGGGCGACCTGCCTCCCAATCCCCACCCCTTCGACACCGTGCGGCTGGCCCGGCTCAGCCCGCTGGAGCTTACCGTGCGCTGACCCCACTTCGAAACAAGGACATGTACCCATGACCCATTCCGTGCTGATCGTCGGCGCAGGCCCGGCCGGGCTCGCACTCGCCATCGGGCTCGCCAAGGCGGGCATCGCTGTCACACTGGTGGAACGACAGGCTGAGGACGAGCTTGCCAAACCCGCTTTCGACGGGCGCGAGATCGCCCTGACCCATGCCTCGATAGCGGCGCTGAAACGCCTTGGCGCGTGGGAGCGGATCGGCGCGGACGCGATCCACCCGCTGGCCGAAGCGCGGGTGTTCAATGGCGCATCGCCGCTGGCCCTGTCTTTCGCACCGGGCAGATCGGGCACGCGGCAGCTCGGTTCGCTGGTGTCCAATTGCGACATCCGCCGCGCCCTGTTCGCGGCAGCGAGCGAATTCCCCTCCATCGAACTGGTCAGCGGGATCAGCGTCGCGCGGGTTGCCACTTGCGAGAACGAGGCGCGCATATGGCTGGACGATGGCAGCGACCGGGCCGCCTCGCTCCTCGTCGCTGCGGATTCGCGCTTCTCGGCCATTCGCGGGCAACTCGGCATTTCTGCCCGGATGAACCGGCTGGGCAAGTCGATGCTCGTCGGGCGGGTAGCGATCGAGCGCGATCACGGGCACGTCGCCACCGAATGGTTCGACCACGGGCAGACGCTGGCCTTGTTGCCCCTGGGCGAGGGACAGGCCTCGGCGGTGGTCACACTCCCGGACGGGCAGGCACAGCGGCTTGCCGGGCTGGATGAAGATGCGATGGGTGCGGAGCTGACCCACCGCTTCGCCCGGCGCTTTGGCGAGATGCGGATCCTGACGCCGCTGCATCTCTATCCGCTCATCACGACCTATGCCCACCGCTTTATCACGCAGCGCTCCGCGCTGGTCGGCGATGCGGCAGTAGGTATGCACCCGGTAACCGCGCATGGCTTCAACCTCGGCCTGACAGGGACAGAATGCCTGTCCCGCATCGTTGAGTCCGCGCTCCGGCGTGGATTAGACCCAGGACACTCCAATCTCTTGCGACGCTATCAACGCGAGCACCGCGCTGCGACATGGCCGCTTTATACAGCGACCAACGCGATTGTCGGCCTATATACCGACGAGCGTCGTGCGGGACTGCTCGCTCGCCAGCTAAGCTTCCGGGCTGCCCGCTTCGCCCCCGCGCGCAAGGCAGTCTCGCGGATGCTCATGCAGGGGGCGTGACTGTAGCGCTTGTTGGCCGAGCGCACCTCTTGGCAGCCGCTTTGGAGCGAAGCGTAAGGTCCGGTCCGATGCCAAGAACCGCGAAAGATCGAATTTTCTGGCGACCGCAGTCACCGGTACCGGGCGAGAGTTCCAACCGACTCGTGGATGTCGACGGCATCGATGATGTTCAAGTCGTGGCTTGCCCCACTTGCGCGGTCCACCGCTCGGCGTAGAATTCCGGCGGCAGCGGCCGTAATGAAGGTTGCCCGTTCGCTGGAAGCAAGCCCTCGCCTGCTGAAAATCCCATAGAGGGACCAGGCATTAGGGTATCTGTTGGTAGCGGAGGAGGGATTCACACGAAAAACATAAGATACTGATTTATAACAACGTTCTTGATCGTCGTGCCGATAATTCCGCTCAATCCACCCCCAATTTTACCCCTTCGCGACAGGCCGTGCCGAAATATCGACAGGCCGACATGCGCGATCCCTGCTACGCCCGAGAACGCGGCTGTTTACAGTGTGATCGCAGAAAGGACCGCAGACTATCGACAAACACCACGGTTGCACGGCCGACCTTGGCTGCCTCGATGTCGCCGGAAGCGATGAGCTGGTAGATCTTGGATTTGCTGAGCCCCGTCATCCGTACTGCGTCGGGAATGCGAACGCTTATCGGCCCAATCGGGGGCGCGTCGTCGCCATTCGTTGCAGGCTGCCGGGCCGACATCGGACTATTTCTTACGTGCCCGGCTGAACGAGCGGTCGCTCGCCAGGAAGCCGCTAAGCATGAATGGAATGAGGTCCGGTACGGACTCGCGTCGGCCGTAGGCCGCCTCATAGGCCTCGGCGTAGTCGTTCAGCGCTTCGATGAGATCCGGCATGACGTTGATCGTGATCTTAGCCGGCGTCCGATCGGGCAGCCTTGGCAGCTTCAAATCAGCCATGACGGCCTCCCCAGGGTCCGGGCAATATGATGTCTTTGTGCACGACCACCCGTAGCGGCCAGCCGGGACGCACGCGCAAGGTCGGCTGGATATTGAGATTGCGCGTGACGAGCTGATCGCCGGCGCGCGCGCCGCTCTGCTGCGCTGACTCGCGGATCGCCCGGACAAGGTCGCTTTCGGTGCTGCCGAAGCTCAATTCAGTGCCGACGCCCAGCAGTGTCGACAGGGCGACGCCCTTCAGAAGTTGCCAAGTATGCCGGTCGATCCGGTCGGACAGACCCGCATAGCCCTGCGTATCGGTCGCCGGCACATTGTCGATACGAATCGACGAGCCGTCGGGCAGGATAATCCGCTGCCAGACGACCAGCGCACGGCTCTGCCCAAACGCTACAACGCTGTCGTAGCTGCCGATCAGCCGCGATCCTTGCGGAATGAGCAGACCGCGCCCGGTCACACTGTCATAGACGTTCTCCGTGATCTGCGCGGTGACGAGCCCGGGAAGATCCGAGTTGAGCCCGGTTATGAGGCTCGCGGCAATGATGCTGCCGGCCTGCAAGGTCCAAGGCGATACGGACTGCGCCAGCGCGTGCGGATTGATGTCGTCGTCGCGATTGGCGTGGCCGACCAATTCGTTCTTGCGCCCCTGGGCGTTAGGATCTCGGTCAGGGTCGAGGAGCGGCTTGGCAGTCTCGGCCGATGCTGGCGGAACACTTGCATCGGTAGTCACCGGTGCAGGGGCGGCGGCGCGACCGCCGCCCGCCAATTGCAGCATGACGCCAGACTCGCGTGCGGCCTTCTGCTCAGCGGCGATGCGCTGGCGCTCGGCTTCGGCTTCCTGCGCGGCCCGGCTCACCGCATCGGCAGCGGGGTCAGGGGGAACCATCCCGCCAAGCTGCCGCTGGCGCTCGAGGATCGGCCGCCCGAGATCACCGGGAAGCGGTAGCCCGAGCTTCGGCACGTCGCCATAGCTCGTCGGCGCGCCCGCGAGCGCATCAGGCGGCGCCTTCGCGCCAACCAGCTTTTCATCGCTTCGTGCGATCAGGCTCAGGGTCGCGGGCTTGAGCGCCAGCCAGGCGACGCCGATGATCGCGGTCGAGCCGGCGGCAGCGATGGCGACGATCGCACCGCGGCGAAAACGGGTGACGCGGCCCGGCGCCGCGCGCAGAACGAGCGTTTCGGGGTCGGCTTTGGGCGCCGCGATCGGCGCGGAAGAAGCGGTTGGATCGGTCACGCGCCCCTCCCGGCCTTGCGCTGCCGGCTCTTCGGCTGGGCGGCGGTGATACGGACAATCTGCTGTTTCTTGCCGCCAAGGCGCAGCTCGGCGACACCGAACAGGCGGTCGACCACATAATAGCGGCCGGCGACGCGATAGTTGACGAGCTGGGCCTCGCCATCCTCGCCAATCACGAACAGCGGGGGCGCCTCACCCACGGCGATCGCAGGCGAGAACTCGATGTAGGTCTGCCGCCCATCGTCGAACGCGCGCAGCGGCCGCCAGGCCGGCTTGTCGCCCGAGATCGCATAGTTGAAGTTGAGGCTTTCGACCGAGAGGCCCGACGCGATCGGCGTCGCCGCCACGGCTGCATCGCGCTGACGCCGGAGCGCGATCAGCTCGTCATGTGGATAGGTCCAGGAGATCGCCGCCATCGCGGTCGCGGGCGTGCTTTCGAGCTGGAGATGGTAGGTCCGGCGATCGGTAGCAATGACAAGGTTTGTGCGTAGGCCCGCCGAAAACGGCTTGACGAGGATGTGCACGCGCTTGCTTTCGCCGATGCCGCTGGTGGTATCGCCGACAGTCCAGCGCACGGTGTCGCCGGCGGCGACGGACACAATCGTTTCGCCCGGCTGCAAGGCAATGTCGGTGATGCGCTCGGGCGCGGCATAGAGCCGGTAGAGCACGCCTTCCGCCCAGGGATAGACCTGGACGGCATATATATATCCCGCGCTCGACGGCTCGCGCAGTGCCGCCCGGTTGGCGGCAGTGACGCGCGCGGTGGGTGACGCGGGTTCGCGGCTCTGCGCAGCGACGCCCATGGCAAGCGCCATCGCGCTCGCCGCCAGGATGAGGGCACGGATCATTGGTCGGTCCTTTCGGGGGATGGTGCGGCTGCGGGTTGAGCAAGGGTCGGATCGAGCGGCGAGCCCAGCGGAATGTCGGTGGGCGGCGCGACCGGGAGTGATTGTGCGGGATCGGGCACGGCCGATGGTTGCGGCGAAGGCGGCCGGTCCTGAGGCGTTTCCAGTTCGCGGCTCCAGTCGATCGCGTCAACATAGAGACCGAGCGGGTTTTTTCGGAGCACATCGGCCAAGCGCGGCGGCTTGATCTTCACCGTGAGCATCGCCGTCCAGCGTGACGTGCTGGCGAGGCTTCCCCGCTCATATTGCTGCTCGGTCCATTTGACCTGGAAGCTCGTATCCGACGCGCGGACGACGCTCGTCACCTGCACCGAAACCGTCTTGCGCCCGACATCGGCGAACGGATTGGAGGTGCGGGCATATTCGCCGAGGAACAGTGACGCACGTTCGGTCGCGAAATCATAGGCTGATAGCCAGTTTTCACGCATCAATACCGGATCGAGCGAGCGCGCTCGAACGCCGGTGATGAACCGGCCGAGGAACCATGCGATCTGCGGATCGGTCGGCCGATAGTCCTTGGCGGCAGGCGCGACGGCCTGTGCTTGCCCGAGTGCATCGACCTCGACCACATAGGGCACGACGCGGCTTTGCATCGATTGCCAGACCAGCGCGCCCGACAGACCAGTGGTCAGGAACAGGCCGCCGAAGGCCATCAGCCGCCAGTTCTTCGCCTGTGCGCGAGCCGAGCCGATACGCTCATCCCAAAGCTGGCCCGCTCGTTGGTAGGGTGTCTCGGGTTCGGGCGTTCGCCCATAGCGCTGCAATGCGCGTCGAAATTTCATCGCTCAGTCCCTTTCCTTGATGTCTGGAGTGGCGCCAGCGCCGCCGCGGTCGCCGCCCTGGATTGCGTGGATCGCCATCTGGCGGCGGTGGCGAGCATTCTGGCTGGCATGAAGCTTCTGCGCCCAGGCGGGTGTTCCTTCAGCTGCGCCTATCGGCGCGGCTGCGGGGGCGGCGCCGCCGGCACGGGTGCTTCCTGCTTCCCATGCGGCGCGCTGCCCACGATCGGCGGCAGCGCTAACGCCGAGACCGCCGCTCATCCGGTTGGCAGCCGCGCCGCGCATGGCGGTCGCAACGCCGCCGAGGCCCGCGCCGACGCTGGTCGAGCCCGAGGTTTCCTGCCCGAGCTTGTAGGCAGTGGATGCGGCAGACCCCATCGATGTACCGGCGCGGATCGCGCCGAGACCGGCCCCCGCGAGACCGCGTGCCGCGCCGACGGCGCCAGCGCCTGCCATCGCAAGACCTCCGCCGGCAAGCACGGTAGTGGCGATCACCGATCCGGCGCCGAGCTGCGGCGCGCCGGCGACGAGGCCGGATGCGATTCCCGGGCCGAAGATGGAGAGGCCAAAGATCGCGAGGCTCGCGAGCATCAGCGACACGGCCTGTTCGATCGACACCTCGTCGCCGGTGATCGCACTGGTGAAGTCGGCGAAATAGTTAGAGCCGATGCCGACGATGACCGCGAGCACCATGACCTTGATGCCCGAACTGACGACGTTCCCGAGCACCCGTTCGGCGAGGAACGACGTGCGGTTCCACAGCGCAAAGGGCACGAGCACGAAGCCGGCGAGCGAAGTAAGCTTGAATTCGAGGATTGTGATGAAAAGCTGGATCGCGAGGATGAAAAAGGCGGCGATGACGACGACCCAGGCGATCACCAGCACGGCGATCTCGATGAAATTGTCGAAGAAGGCGATCGGGCCAACCAACTCCTTCGCCTGCTCGAGGAGCGGCCATGCTGCCTCGAAGCCGGTCCCGGCCAGCTTGCCGGGTCGCAATAAATCGTCAGCCGTAATCGCGCTGCCCCCTGCGGTGAGGCCGAGGCCGGCGAAGCTGCGAAAGATGATATCGGACAGTGTCGAGAAGCTGTTGAGGATCAGGGCGAAGACGCCGACATAGAGGATCTTTTTGAGGAACTTGGCGATGACGTCGTCTTCGCCGCCGAGCGCCCAGAACAGCCCGGCGAGCGTGATGTCGATGCCGATCAGGATCGTGGTCAGGAAACCGACGTCACCGCCCAACAGGCCGAACCCGCTGTCGATGTAGGAGGCGAAGGCCTCCATGAACTGATCGATGACATTCAGGTCATCCATATGGGCGGGTTCCTGCTTGAAGTTGAAAGGTGTCGCGGGGACCGGCGGCCATGAGAGGGGCAAGCCCTACGGCCCCCGCGACGAGACAGGTTCGGACCCGGGGGGAGCTGGGGGCGCGGTCCTCGCCTGCCTCAGCTCATTGGCGTGGCGTGTAAGCCTTGCCGTCGCCGAGGAAGCGGCGCGTCGACTCGCGTGCCTCGCGCGCGATCTGGCCCCGCTGCGCCTGCTCGACCGATTCCGCCCGGAACTGCGCCGCCATCATTTGCTGAAGCTGGAGCTGCTGCTTGGCGGTGAGCGCGAGAAGCTGGTTCGTGGCCTGCTGCGCCTGAAGCGAGCCTTCCGCGCCCTGGCTGCGCGCGACGATGTCGGCGAGCGCCTGCGTGTCGCTCCGTACGTTGTCGACGATGCGGTTCTGGACCCCCATCGTCTGGCGAAACGCGGACATCGCGGTATCGAGTTGATCGCGTGCGCGAGCCACACGCTGATCGCGGCGGAACACCTGATCGAACTCCTGCGGGTAGAGCTGGCGGAAGCGCTCGTCGAGCTGATCGATGCGGAAGTCGACGCCCTGCGCCTGGCCCATGAGCTGGTCGATCTGCTGGAGGCGCTGGCGAAGCTCCTGAAGTTGCGGGAAATCGATCCGGGACAGGTTCTTGCCCTGGTTGATCAGCATCTGCGCTTCGTTCTGGAGACTCTGGATCTGGTTGTTGATCTGGGCAAGCGTGCGCGCGGCGGTGAGCAGGTTTTGCGAATAGTTCGATGGATCGAACACACTGAGCTGGGCCGCGACGGGCGTCGAGGTCAACGCGATGCCGATACCGAGCGAGCCGACGGCGCCGAGCGCGAGAGCGGAGAGGCACGCATATTTGCGGATAGGGATACGGGGCACGGGAAATTACTCCTTGTCTTCTGGGGGGCGGGCGGCAGGGTGACGCCCAAGCAGGTCGGCCGCCCAATCGAGGCCGGCTTGGGAGAGAAAGGTCGCGGCGAAGTCGGCCTGGCCCTTTTCGGCCAGCACCGCGTCTATGCGCTTCTGGCTGTCGGGATCGGACGCGCCGCACAACGCCAGCGCGATCGGGCCTAGCCCAAGCTCGAACAGCCGGTTGCCGCGCGCTGATTGCAGATAATATTGCCGCTTGGGCGTCGCGCGGCTGACCAGTTCGATCTGGCGCGCGTTGAGACCGAAGCGGACGTAGACCGTCTGGCCCTGCGGCTCGATCGCCCGATCATTGGGCAGCAAGATGCGCTGCGGACAGCTTTCGATGATGGCCGGCGCGATCGTGCTGTCGGCGATATCGGCTAGGCTCTGTGTCGCGAACACGACGCTGACGTTCTTCTTGCGCAGCACCTTCAGCCACTCACGGATGCGCGCGGCGAACAGCGGGTGGTCGAGGAACACCCAGGCTTCATCCAGTACGAGAAGCGTCGGCCGCCCGGTGAAGCGCTCCTCGAGACGATGGAACAGGTAGGTCAGCACGGGCGCAACGACGCCCGCCTGCCCCATCAGCGCTTCAGTCTCGAAGCACTGCACGTCGGCGATCGCTAGATCGTCTTCGGCGGCGTCGAGCAGGCGGCCGAACGATCCTTCGAGCGTATAGGGCGCGAGCGCCGATCGCAGCGGTGCCGATTGCAGCAGCAGCGACAGGCCGGTGAGCGTGCGTTCCTCGATCGGGGCGGTCGCGAGATTGGTGAGCGCCGACCAGACGGCCTCCTTGATCTCGGGTGTGACCAGTACTTTCTCATGGGCGAGCAGCGCGCCGATCCATTCGGTCGCCCAGGCGCGTGCGTTGGAGCGATCGATGTGGCGCAGCGGCTGGAAGGCGATCGTTCGCCCGCCCACGTCATCGGCATGACCGCTCTCACCGCCAAGCCCGAGCGCGTGATGCGCGCCGCCCATCGCCAGCACGGCCGCGCGCGCCGAAAATCCCTTGTCGAAGACATAGACCTGGGAGTCTGGATATCGCCGGAACTGAAGCGCGAGCATTGCGAGCAGCACCGACTTTCCGGCCCCGGTGGGTCCGACGATCAGCATATGACCGACGTCGCCGACATGCGTGCTGAGACGGAACGGCGTCGAGCCGCTGGTTTCCGCATAAAGCAGCGGCGGACCGTCGAGGTGCGGATTACGCGCCGGTCCTGCCCATACCGAGGACAGCGGCATGAGATGCGCGAGATTCAGGGTGTGGACGATCGGTTGCCGGACGTTCGCATAGACATGGCCCGGCAGGCTCGACAGCCACGCCTCGACCACATTCATGCCCTCGCGGATGCAGGTGAAGCCGAGCCCGTTGACGATGCGCTCGACCGCGCGGACCTTTTCCTCGACGCGGGCGCGGTCGATATCGGCAACGGTGATCGTCGTCGTCAGATAGCCGAACGCGACATGATCGCCGCCGAGCGCCTGCAAGGCGAGGTCGGCATCGACCACCTTGTTGTCGGCATCGCTGTCGAGAAGCTGGACCGGCTGGTTGTAGATGACTTCGCGCAGCAGCGCGGTGATCGACTTGCGCTTGTTGAACCACTGCCGCCGCAGGCGAGTGAGCGCTTTGGTTGCGTCGGTCTTGTCGAGCGCAATGAAGCGCGTCACCCAGCGATAGCCAAAATCCTCATGGTTGAGTCCGTCGAGGATGCCGGGACGGCTCGCGTTCGGAAATCCGAGGATGGTGAGCGTCCGCAGATGCTCGTCGCCGAGCATCGGTTCGAGCCCGCCGGTCAGCGGCGTGTCGGCGAGCAGCCCGTCCAGATAGATGGGCGTTTCGGGCACGGCGACGACATGGCGGCGCGCGGAGATCGCACCGTGGAGAAAGGTCAGCATTTCGCTGTCGCCGAGCGCGCGCACCTCGGGCATGAAGCCTCTGAACAGGTCAAGCGCACGATCCGTCTCGGCGATGAAGCCGGCAAGCGCTTGTCGCCAGTCGCGGCCCTTCGCGTCGTCGCTGCGCTCGATCAGCGCTCGGCCCGCCGTGTCCGCCTGATCGGGCGGAGGCAGGAGGGTGAGCGTCAGATAATAGCGGCTCTCGAAATGCGCGCCCGCGCTTTCGAACGCCGCGCGCCGTTCCTCATCGACCAGCCACGACGCCGCATCGGGAAAGCTGCTGTCGGGATAACCCAGCGCTTCGCGCCGCTCGGCCTCGAAATGGAGTGCCCAGCCCGAGCCGAAGCGCTTCAGGACATTGTTCGCCCGCGCGCAGGCGGCGACAAGCTCGGCTTCGGTGGCGGATTCTAGATCGGGGCCGCGGAACCTGAGGACGCGCAAAAAGCTGCCGTCCTTGTTGAGCACCACGCCGGGCGCGACAAGCGCCGCCCATGGAAGATGATCGGCGAGCCGGTCGGCCTTCTGACGGTATTCGCGCAGATTCAGCATGACAGATGCCCCTTCTGGCGAAGGTGGCGGACAAGGACCGGGGCGAAGTCGGGATCGCGCTTGGCGGCGAACACCGCGAGAGTGTGCCCGAACGCCCACATGGCCAGCCCGGCGATCCACTGCTGGAGACCGAGTCCGAGCGCGGCCGCGATCGTACCATTGACGATCGCGATCGCTCGCGGCGCCCCGCCAAGCAGGATCGGCTCGGCAAGCGCGCGGTGCATCGGCGCCTCGAACCCCTCGATATGGCTGGCGCCATAGGAATTTGGCGCGTTCACGAGATGAGCGCCCCGCCGCCGAAGCTGAAGAAGCTGAGGAAGAAGCTCGACGCCGCAAACGCGATCGACAGGCCGAAGATGATCTGGATGAGGCGCCGGAACCCGCCTGCCGTCTCGCCGAACGCGAGCGTCAAACCGGTGACGATGATGATGATCACCGCGACGATCTTGGCGACAGGACCCTGGACCGATTCGAGGACCTGCTGAAGCGGTTCCTCCCACGGCATGCCCGAGCCGGCGGCCTGCGCGGTGGCGGCGAGCGCAAGCCCGAGGCCGATGGCGGCGCCGGTGAGGAAGATGCTCCGACGATCGGGAATACGGGCAGGAATACGGGACAAGCGCATGGTCATTCTCCTTGGGGTTCGAGGGCGTGGTCGGGAGTAAGGTCGAGGACGGCGTAGCCGCCGTCGGGATCGAGGCCGGCGACGCGCGCGATCGTGTCGACGCGGCGCGCGAGGCCGCGCCCGGCGATGAACACGATCATGTCGATGGCGTCGGCGATCAGCCGGCGCGGAACGGTGACGACGCTTTCCTGCACGAGCTGCTCGAGCCGGTAGAGCGCCGACACTGCCGAATTGGCGTGGACGGTTGCGATGCCGCCCGGATGCCCGGTGTTCCAGGCTTTGAGCATGTCGAGCGCTTCGCGCCCGCGCACCTCGCCAACGACGATGCGATCGGGGCGGAGCCGCAATGTCGAGCGGACAAGATCAGCCATCGTGACGCCGCCGGCTCCGGCAGTGCCAATCGTACGCGTGCGCAGCCCCACCACGTCGGGCGCGGCGCATTGCAACTCACGCGTGTCTTCAATGATGATGACGCGTTCGTCGAGGTGCGCCATCTCGGCGAGCAGCGCGTTGGCAAGCGTCGTCTTGCCCGAACTGGTGCCACCCGCGACCAGGATGTTCTTGCGCTCGACCACGGCCATCGACAGCAGTCGCGCCGTGTCGGCGGGCATGATGCCGTCCCGCACATAGTCGAGCAAAGTGTAGATGCGCGCCGCGGGCTTGCGGATCGAGAAGCACGGCGCGAGGCTGACCGGCGGCAGGATACCCTCGAACCGCTCGCCCGCGCCTTCGCCGTGCGGTGGCAGCTCGGCTGACACGATCGGCGCATTGCCATGAACCTCTGTCCGTGCGTGGCTGGCAACCAGGCGGATGATCCGCTCGACCTGCGCGGGCTCATATTTGGTGCCGGTATCGATCCGGCCTTCGCCGAGTCGATCAAGGCGCAACACGCCGTCCGGGTTCACCATGATCTCGATGACCACCGGATCGGCCAGCGCTGCGGCGATGGTCGGCCCCATCGCGGTGCGCAGCATCGCGCGCCGACGCCCTGCGGAATTATCGGAGCCGAAAAGCGTGTCGCTCATCGCCCACCTCCATTGTCTTTCGCGGAGGCAGCAAGCGTGCGCTGGCCGCTGGCGAGCGCTTCGCCGACGCGGGCAATGAACGCCTCGAAGCGGTCTCGGCCGATCGCACGCGCCGCTTCGTCGGCTTCGGCCAAAGGGGCCTGCACCATCAGTTCATAGCGGATGAACAGCGCCAGGCTCTCGAGCAGCACATGCCCGTCACGCTCGACACGCCCCAGCGCGAGCGACATGCGATCGAGCCGCTGGCTGAACTTGTTCTCCAGCTCGCTCGCTGCCTGCCGGTTGAGCCAGGCGGTGAGCGCGTCGGTGAGGATCGCCGATTTGGACGCGCCGGGCTGGCTCGCCAGCGCCTCGAAGCGGTGGCTCAGATCTTCGGGCAGGAAGAGCTGGTAGCGGACGCGGTTGGGTTTGATCGCGGCCATTGTCAGAAGTCCGGCAGCATGTCGGCGCTGCGACCCTGATTGATCGCGTGAGCGCGGATCAGCGTGCCGGTGGCGCCGGCGCGGTCCATCGCGTGCTTGTCGGCGATCGTGTCGGTGTCGTCGCTGTCCAGGCCGAGCAGGTCGAGCTGCTTTGGCGGCTCGGGTTTTTTGGCGGGTTCTTCGCCGAGGCCGGGGTGGCGCTGCTGTTGCAAGCCGCCGTCCTCATCCGCCTTCGCATCGTCATCGGGCTTGCCGAGCCGGGTATCGGGCGCGCGGACCAGTCCGCTCCAGTCGTTGGGGCGTGCCTGCGGCCGGTCGGGATAGTCTCCGGGCGCGGGCTGCGGCGGCGGTGCGATCCGCTCGCGGAAATTGCGGTCCTCGTAATAGCGCAGCTTCCTCGCGCGGATCGGGGCCATGCCGGAGACAAGGACAAGCTCATCCTTGGGCGGGAGCTGCATCACCTCGCCGGTGGTCAGGAGTGGCCGGGCGGTCTCCTGCCGGCTGACCATGACGTGCGCCAGCCAGGGCGCGAGCCGGTGGCCGGCATAGTTGCGCATCGCGCGCTGTTCGGTGGCGATGCCGAGCGCGTCCGAAATCCGCCGCGCCGTGCGCTCGTCGTTGGTCGCAAACGCGACGCGGACATGGCAGTTGTCGAGGATCGAGTTGTGCTCGCCATAAGCCTTCTCGATCTGGTTCAAGGACTGCGCGATCAGGAAGGCGCGCACTCCATAGCCCGCGAGAAAGGCAAGACTGGTCTCGAAGAAGTCGAGCCGCCCCAATGCCGGGAACTCGTCGAGCATCATCAGGAGCTTGTGCTTGCCCGCCCTGGCGGGATCGGCATCGAGCTTTTCGGTGAGGCGGCGGCCGATCTGGTTGAGCACCAACCGCACCAGCGGCTTGGTGCGGCTGATGTCCGATGGCGGGATGACAAGGTAGAGCGAGACCGGATGGCCGGCCTCGACGAGATCGGCGATCCGCCAGTCGCAGCGCGATGTCACCGCGGCGACGGTCGGGTCGCGATAGAGCCCGAGAAACGACATTGCGGTGGAGAGGACGCCGCTGCGCTCGTTCTCGCTCTTGTTGAGCACCTCGCGCGCCGCCGAGGCGACGACGGGATGGATCTGCGGCGCATCCTTCGTGCCGAGGTGATTGGTGGTCATCATCCGCCGGAGCGTGGCGGTGAACGGCCGCTGCGGGTCCGACAGGAATGTGGCTACCCGTGCGAGCGTCTTTTCTTCCTCCGCATAAAGGACGTGGAGGATCGCGCCGACCAGGAGCGAATGGGAGGTTTTCTCCCAGTGGTTGCGCCGTTCGAGCGCGCCTTCGGGATCGACCAGGATGTCGGCGATGTTCTGGACGTCGCGGACCTCATGCTCGCCGCGCCGGACCTCCAGCAGCGGGTTGTATTTGGCGGAAGCGGGATCGGTCGGATTGAACAGCAGGACGTGGGAGAAGCGCGCGCGCCAGCCGGCGGTGAGCTGCCAGTTCTCGCCCTTGATGTCGTGAACCACGGCGCTGCCGGTCCAGCCAAGCAGTGTCGGTATGACCAGCCCGACGCCCTTGCCCGAACGGGTTGGCGCGAACGCCATGATATGTTCGGGGCCGTCATGCCGGAGATAGCGGCCGCGCGAGCGGCCCAGGAATACGCCGGCATCACCGTAAAGGCCGGCCCGCTCGATCTCGTTCGGCCTGGCCCAGCGCGCCGAACCATAGGTGGTGACGTGACGCGACTGCCGCGCGCGCCAGAGCGAGCCTGCGATCGCCGCGCCGCAGCCGATGAAACCGCTCGCGCCGGCGAGCGCGCCGGCCTTGTCGAAAACATGCGGCGCATAGGCATCGTAGTGATACCACCAGGGGAAGAGCGCCCAGGGACGATAGACCGGCGTGCTTCCAGCCATGAACCAGGCCGGACCAAGTTCGGGCTGGTAGGCGAGCATCGCCGCCGCCCATTGGGTCGCCGCCCAGAGGCCCGCGATCACGATTGCGAACACGACAAGGATCTGGCCGATGAGCAATTTGGTCGGGGTCACGTTGAAGCTCCCGCCCATACCGCCGGATGCGGTCGGGGCGCGGCTTCAAGACTCGGCTATGGGCCGCCCGAAATGAACGGAGCCGCTGGGGGCTGGTGGGTGACCGAAGGAGATCACTCGTCGGCGACTGACTCAATATTCCAGCTCTGTTCTTTTGATCGAGCTATGACCCGAGTTGATGATTCTGCCCTGTCGTTGTCCCTCGAGGTGGCACTGACCACCACACCGCACCGCCGATGACCCGCTACACCCTGCAAAAATCCGAGCTGCAAATTCGGGCTTGCGTGTCGGATTATCAGACATTATATCGCATTTAATGTAGTGAAATCGTGCGAGGCATGCATGGCGACAATCGCTCCTCCGCAGCCCGCGGCAACCGCGTTTCCCAAAGCCGACGCCATTAGGGCGTTGGTCGACGAACTGCTGCAAGTGGCCAGGGCTGAGGCACAGGTGCGCGGAATTGCCCTGCCTCCGGAAAACCCGAAGATCATCCAGGCGCCCGTGCCACTCGACTCCTTGTCCGTGGTCGACACGCTTTGCGCGGTGGAGCAGGTCCTCGACATCGAGCTTCGCGACAGCATCGTCCGCACCGGCGGCTACAATTCGATCGAGAAGGCGATTGACGACCTCCTCCCTAAGATCGAACGCGTCTGGGTTAAGAAGAAAGGGTCGAAGCCATGACCAATCTCGCACTCCGCCAGGAAGGCGACGAGCAGGAGCGGCGGCGCTTGGGCGACCGTCTGCGCGAAGCACGGAAATATCTCGGCCTCAAGCAGGAAGAAGTTGCTGCCTATCTCAAGATTCCCCGGACCGCGCTTACCGATATCGAGAATGGCCAGCGCCGCGTTGAAGCGATCGAACTGACGCGGCTTGCCCGTCTTTACCGCCAGTCGGTGGCCTATTTTACCGGCGAAGACGAGGCCTCCGCGAGCCTTCCCGCCGATGTCGCCCATCTGGCGCGACGCGTTGCGGCCTTGTCGACTGAGGACCGGGCCGAGCTGAGCCGGTTTGCCGAATATCTCCGCTCGCGGTCTGGCGGCGAACGGAGCTGATCGATGGCGTCGGATTATGCGAGCGCGGTTCGCGCTGGTACGATGGCAGCGGGCCGCCTGCATCGCGAACTCGATACGCGCGCACTGATCGAGACCCAAGGCGGCAGCGTCGATGTCTTCGGCGCGATCCATGCCGTGGGTCTACCCTTGCTGCTTCGTCCTCTGAAAGGCCTGCTCGGCGCCTATCTCAGCGCACCTGCTCCTGGCGTTCTCGTCACGACGGAACGACCGATGAGCATCCAGCGCTTCACGGCCGCGCACGAACTCGGGCATTTTTCGATGCGACACGAGCCGAGCCTCGACGATGAGAGCATCCTGCGCCGGATGCCGATGTCGCCCGAACCGGGAAACAACTTCGAGGAAACCGAAGCCGACGCCTTTGCGATCGCCTTCATGATGCCGAAATGGCTGGTGCTCGCGCACAGCGCGCGACAAGGATGGCAGATCGATCATTTCCGGCGCCCCAATGTCGTCTATCAGCTCTCGCTGCGGATCGGCGCCAGCTATGAGGCGACGTGCCGCACCCTGGTTCGCTACAATCTGATTTCGCCATCGGTGATGACCGACCTGCTCCGGACGCAGCCGCGCAGCCTGAAGGTCGATCTCCTCAAGGACTATCGGCCCGACAACTATCGCGGCGACGTCTGGCTGCTGACCGAGCGCGATGCCGGCTCGCGGATCGATGGCAGTCGCAATGATCTTTTCGTGCTGCAGCTCGAAGAACATAGCGGCGGTGGGTATCTCTGGGATCTCGACCAACTGATCGCCAGCGGCTTCGCCGTCGTTCGAGACGAGCGTGAGGCAATCGACGGCGATGGCATCGGTGGTCCCGTTGTCCGCCGTGTCACCGCGGCGCCCGATGCGCCGCGGCGCGGCCGCATGTCGCTCGACGAGCGGCGGCCGTGGCAGCCTGCGCCGGCCCTCACCAGCCTGACGCTCGATTTCGACCTCACCGGCCCGGAACAGACGGGCCTGTCGCGCGCCGAACGGCGGCACCTGCTCGAGGCCGCCTGACGCCCCATGATCGATATCGTCCGTGACCTTCGGCCGCTGTTCGGGCCTGCGCGCGATCAAGGCGCGCGGCCGACATGCCTCGCATTCGCCGCGAGCGACACCCACGCCGGGCTTCGCGACGGCTGGGCACCGCTGTCGTGTGAATTCGCCTTTTATGCCGCGCAGAAACGGGCGGGCAGACCGCCGACGAGCGGCGCACTGCTATCCACAATGCTGGACGCGCTACGGCTCGATGGCCAACCCGACGAGAAAGGCTGGCCGTATCTGGCAGCGGTTCCAGCCGATCATCGACTGTGGACGCCGCCGGCGACCGTTGGCCCGCTCTATGGCCGCAACGGACAGAGGGATGGAACCGACCTGTCATCCATCCTTGCCGCGCTGGATCGTGACACGCCGGTGCTCATGCTGACGATGCTGTCACGGTCTTTCTTCCAGCCGCGCGGTGATGGCGTCGTCGATCCGGCGAACGACGAACTCCCCGAGCCAGCGCAACGGCACGCGGTCGTCGCGGTCGGGCATGGAACCGTGGACGGCACCCCGGCCATTCTCATCCGCAACAGCTGGGGACCAGGTTGGGGCTTGGAAGGCCACGCCTGGCTTACTGAGCGCTTTCTAGCGCCGCGCCTTTTCGCCACGGCAAATTTGACGGAGGAAGTCGATGTATCTTCCCATACCGCCGCAGCCTGACTGCGTTGCTGGCTGGCGCGAGGCGGTCCGGCTCGTCGACCTCGCCACCGGACACCAGGCGCAGAATGTCGTCATCTCCGTGGCCGAGCCGACTGCGCGCGCAACACTCGCCGATCCCGTCGTGGCGGAAGTCGATGCCTTCCTTTCGGGCCATGGCAAGAAGCCCATCGAGACGGTCGCCAACACGATTTTTCCGGCAGCGCTGTACAGGCGCTACGGCGCGCCGCAATTCTTCGACCGGTTTCGCGACAACGTGCTGCCGAAGGTCCGGAGGTCGGGCGCTTGGTCGGGCTATTATTTCGAACGGATGATGGAATTGCCCCGCGCCGACGGCCAGCCAATCAATCAAATCTGGGGCATCGTCGAGCGCCTGCGCAACCCGAACGTCCGAGCGCTCAACAAATTCGAACTGCTGATCTTCGACCCCGCCCGCGACGTGAATGACTCGCCCTACGGCGGTCAGTGCCTGAGCTTTGCCAGTCTCAAGCTGATCGGCAAGGGCGACGATCGTCGCCTCGGCATGACCGCGCTCTACCGCAATCACTACTATATCGAAAAACTGCTCGGCAATCTGATCGGCCTCGGCCGTCTGCTCGAATTCATCGCCAAGGAAGGCGGGGTCGCGCTGGGTCCGCTCACGATCGTCTCGACCAACGCCACGGTCGACACCGCCAACTGGAACCGCGGCGATCTTAAGCAACTCTTTGAACGCTGCGATCAGGCGAGCGCACATCTCCGTGCTGCGGCGTGAGGCGCGCCCAACGGCAGTTCTAGCGGCTCATCGTTGTCATCCGCGACACCGTACAGGCTGAACATGCCCTCGATGAACTCGCGCTGCCCGCCGTAGCTCGGATGGCGGACCGCGGTGGTCGGAATGTCGAGACCGTCCAGCGCCAGGTGAGCGTCGCGCCCGATCGCGACGATCTGGCGGGGCCGGATCATTGACACGAGGGCTTGCAATATCGGCCAGGTCGCCTCGCGCTCGCTTCGCGTGTGGCATCGGTTCGACATCGGATCATCCGCTTCATGGGGATGGAACGGGAAAACGTTCCAGAGCATGACAGGCTGACCGATCCGCTCTAGCACACGCCAGACGATCGCCGCGGTGCGCTCCGCCACGGCGGGTCCCTGCGTCGCACGTTCAAATGCGATGCCGCCCATCAGCGTGCCGGCATGTCCGAGGTGAATTTCGTCGGTCAGCGGTACGCCCGTACGCCGCCCCCCGCGATAGCCGAGATCACGCGCGATCCAGATCGTTTCGACGCGATGATCAAGCGCCGCGGTGAGCAGCATTTCGAGATTGTCGCGGCGCCGGGCGGCGGCGTCGCTGCGGTCATGGACCGTGCAGCGATCGCGCCAGGGATTGAACACTGAGGGAAGTTCGGTCGCCGCCAGGGTGGACACAAAGGATTTCGGGGTCATGACGGCAATTCCTTGATACGCAGGCGGCGATTGGCGAAGTCGATCAGGACGCGGCCGCGCCGATGCTCCTGAAGGAAGCGGAAAGCCGTATAGCCCTGGAGGATCGCTTCCTCCCAAAGCCACAGCGGACAGCGTTCTGATTCGTAGCCGGCGACGAACTGGCGGACATGCTTCAGCATGTCCAGCGGAAGGCCACCGCGCTTCACGTTTTCAAAGTACCGGAGTTGCTGCGCTTGTCCGAAAATCCAGGAAGTTATGCCCTCTTCGATGAGAATCGCCCGAGCACCGTCTTCGGCGTCGTCGAGTTTCGGATCGCTCTTGCGCTTGAGACGGAGCAGCGCACGCAGCACTGGCGACCAGCCAAGCACCGCGACATAAGCGTAGTGAAAGACATCGTGGAAACGATAGTCGTCGGGTTCGAGCGCGTTGTCGGTGAGCCGGTCGCCGACATACACACCGCTTGAGCGTTGATACACGAATGTCTGCCCGCGAACGGTGCGTTCATAGACGTCGATCGCCATCCGCCGCGGCAATTGCTCTTCTGGGTCGAGCGCCGCATCGGTCGGCGCCGGATAGATGCGCTCGCGCGGCCAGCGATCGAAGATCTTGTGAAGATTCTTCACGGCGGCAGCCTCGATGGTAACACCGGATTCGTTTGCCGCCTGGATCAACCGGCGCATGACCGCGACCAGCCGGCCCGCGAGTGCTTCGCGGTCCTTCGCAAGACCGCCCGCCTGGAAATCGTTGATGAGCAGCCCAACGTCGCCTGCCAGCGCGAGCAGGCTATGCTCGAACTGCGGCATCGGTGCCTTGGCAAGCGGAATGTGCTGCGGCTGCAGCGCATGGAAACTGAGCGTTTCGTTGCCGCCCGTCTGCCATTGTCCGCCGTTTGTCGCCGCGGCGGCAGCGATGTCGCTGAGCGCCATGCGGCTGCGCCGTGCGATCGCCGCCAGATACCAAAGGACGTCACCAAGCTCTTCCGCGACGGCGTGAGCGTAACCCAGGTAGGAGGCATCGTCGCGCTGCTTTTTCTTGGCCTCACTGAGCAAGCTGCCGACTTCGCCGAAAAGGCCAAGCATCGAGAAGCCCAGTGCGCGGCCACCGCTGCGTTGATCAGTCCGCGCGGCCTGCTTCGCATAATCCGCAACAGTGAGAGCTTCGAAATCCTCGCTCATCGCCTGCCCTTCCGGCGATCCGATATCGCGTCTGCGGGGACGCTCACGCCATAGGCTTCAAGTGCCCGCAGTACGATCATCCGGATCGGCTCGCGGGAATCGAGCGACCGTTGACCGAGATCGCGTTTCGTAACGGCAGGAATCTGCACCTGAAGATGCTCGTCGCCGACATCGGTTTGCGCTGCGATATTTTTCATGAATCCATGAAAACATAATTTCATGAAAATAGAAAGCCCGAATCCTCCGGATCAGGAGACGCTCGGCCCGCTGCGCTGCCGCCCGAGTGTCCAGTTGATCCCGCCGTCGCGCATGATGCCCGAGACCGATTTACCGACATGGCGATCGAGAACAGAGCGCCACGGCACCAGCGTGAAATCGCGCGACCGTTCGATGAGCGCATGGCGACCACTCGTCATCTCGACTGCGCGCACGAGCCTGCCTTGAACAGCCTCCCCCTCTCTGGCCTCGGCGAACGGAACGCCTAACTTGTCGGAGAGCTGGCGGGCGACACGCAGCAATTCTCGCCGCTGGAGCGCGGCGAGCATCCCTCGCCGATAGACCGTCTGCCCATCCTGTTCGTCTGCAAGCTGTTCGGTGATCAGCCATTGCCGTCGCATCGCCTGCGCTGAACGAACCTCGTGCCCGAACCCAGCATCGCGCACTGGCACCGGCGCTTCGGCGACCAGCTCGCGATCGAGCCAGGTCGCGGCATCGGTTCCCGGTAATTTGTCGAGCGGGATCGCCGACAGGGTTTCAATGGCAACGGGGTGGTCGCGGAACTGCATGGCTTCGAACCTCTCGACCCTGGCGAGATGGTCCGGCGCGATGATCCAGCTTCCGTCGGGCTCGCGCTCGACGACGCCCGAGATTTTTCGCATCGCTTCAAGCCGCCGGACATGCGTTTCGGCGAAGCGTTCGCTGGCGGTCGGATCGTGCTTCAGATGGGCGTCGATCGAATAGCGCCCGCCGTTCGCCGCCGCGATCTCGTCGATCGTCCGATCGACGGCGCGAATGCCGCCCTCGCGTGGCGCGATCCGGACGATGGCATTTTCGGGGATCGTGTCGACCAGCTCGCCCTTGCCGATCTCGGCATAATGGGTGCGCCCGTCGATGCCGTCGACCAGCAGATAATGACGGTCTTCATGTTCGTCGGCGAGCCCGCGCATCACGACGCGGCCGATGATCGGCGTCGCCTCCTTCGCGACCGGGTCGTAGATGACGCGATCGACCGCAGCACGATCGAGCTTCCGCGCGGTCAGCTCGCGCTGCATGGTGCGGATGATGTCGCCGCGCTCGCCGATCTGGCGCAGTGTGTTCGCAAGGTCGGGCTCAAGCCGCCAGGTGCCGTTGCCGACATGCGAGGCGAGTCCCATGCGCCCGAGTTTCTGCAGGCGACCGACGCGAAGCGATTGCTGGAAGGGATCGCCATCGCTCGCGCTGACCAGCCGCGCGGTATCCATGTCGCGGATCAGCCGTCTGTCGATCGCGGTCAGCCGCTCGGCACCCGTATCGCTGCGAAGCCGCTCTTCGATTTCAAGGTCGGTGCGCGGCCCCAGGTCGAGGTTGACGATCTCGATCGCCCGCTGCCGGCTCCCGTGCGAGATATACTCGCGCGCGATCAGCAGATTCTCACCCCGATCGTTTACGCCGCGCACCACGATATGCGTGTGCGGATGGCCGGTATTGAAATGGTCGACCGCCACCCAATCGAGCTTTGTCCCAAGATCCTGCTCCATCTGCGTCATCAGCCGGCGCACGAACGGCTTCAAGTCGGGATACTGGTCGGCGTCCTCGGCCGACACGATGAACCGGAACTGGCGGCGGTCGCCGTCACACCGTTCGAGGAACGCCTTGCCATCGGCGACGTCGCTGTCGGGCGAGTAGAGCGCACCAGCCTCGCCCTCACGGGTCACGCCGTCGCGCTGAATATAGCGAAGGTGCGCCTTCGCACCGCCCATGCCTTTCCCGCCAAGGCCGACAGGCCGTATCTTGACGATCACGCGGCGCGACCGGAACGCGCCCAATCGGTCGCGCGATCTGAGCACCCGCGCAACACTCGCGCCGCGCCCGATCCGGCTGCCGTCGAAACGGCCGCGCCTGCCCGTTTTCATGCCGGCCCGCTTTGCCGCTTTCACGACGCGGCTCAGGTAGCGCTGCTCCTTGCCCCGGCCGCGCATCCGGCCCAGCTGCGGTTCGAACTCATCATCGCGCATAGCGGCGTCCTTCCATGCCGGAATGACGCTCCCCGCCGATAAGAATGGCGCGTCCTCGCCAGAGCGCAAGGAGTCTCGCGATTGGGATCGGAAAAGCCCAGAAAACCGCCACTCCTGGTAACCCTGTCTCGCACTCAAAGGGCGAGTCTCGCAAAAGCCTTCAAAAAACGATGTGCAGACAAACACTTACAAAATCGCGAGATTTTGCCTCTATCTTGCCATCGAGCCCGACTGCCACCTGCCGCCCCAGACGCCCGCTTTGCCTTCCCGCCTTCCCGATCAAAAAAGGGGAGCGGCGCCATGCGGCACCACTCCCGCGAACCTGCCCCTTCAACAGCGCATCGCCTTATTGCCAGCCTGCCTGTTCGGCCTGACGCAGCGCCCGATTGCACCGCTTCAGCCTCTTCTCAGCGGCCCTTAATTCGGCTTCGATCTGCCGCCGTTCTCCCGCGTCATCGCACCATGAAAGCTCCGCGCGAAGCTCCTCGATCTGTTGTTCAACCGACATCTCATCCTCCTGATACAAGCGAAAGATGAGCCATCGCCCGGCGGGGAGCGGGCGGGGTCAACCACCGCGCAGCGGCCGCGAAGCGGGCGACGGGGGAGCCGATTTTCTCGTCGCCGGAGTGGAGCGAAGCGGAACGCAGGTGGCGTGAAAATTGGGGGAACCGTCGATGGTTGAGGCGGTCCGTTCGCCGCCGGATACTCGGTGCTTGCTGAGCGGATTTCTTCCTCTCTGCAGGCCCGCAAGCGCGTTCCGGTGCAGGAAAAGGCCCACGCCAAGCCCTCAAGGCATGAGGAAAGCCCCGCGCCGGGTGACCGGCGCGGGGCCGATCCGGCTCAGTCGCCGGGGTTCCAGATAACGGCGAACGCGTCGTCGTCGTCCTGCCCGGCGGCGCGGCCGAGATTGGCGTAGAGGGTGCGGCCGCCAAGTTCGGGGGCCGACATGGCGAGGCGGACATATTCGCGCTGGCTCACCTCGCCGGTGCGGATCCAGCCGCCGCCCAGTTCGACGCCGTTCGACAGCACGCGGTAGTCGGGCTGGTCCCCGGTCTTACTGCGGTTGGGGATGATGGCGATCTCGGCATTGACCGAAAGCGTCTTCAAGGCGCCCCGGAACGAACCGTCGTTCTGGCGCTGGACATGACCGATTGAGGGCATTTCTCGTCTCCTTGCACATTCGCCCGACCCGATGCCGGGCGATGGGCGGACCGAAGGGACGGCCCTTGAGCGCGCTGCGAACCGCAGGCCGAAGCGAAGCGGAGGACCGGAAGCGCGGGGCTGATTTGGAGCGAAGCGGCCGCGAGGAGCGCCGCCAAAGCGGCGCGGGGAAATCAGTTCCGCGCGATGGTTTCGCGAGGCGCGCGGCCGTCCCAGGTCATGCGCCCAAGGAGCCGGCGACGGGTTGGTGAGACACGAAAGGACGAGATGCGCGCGCGGACAGGAAGCCCAGTCCGGCGTCTTTCCGGGAAGCCATGATTGCTTTCGCGGCCACGAGGCCGCGGCTATAGCCTCACGGCGATGAACGAAGGAACGACGATTGCGGGGCAGATCGAACGGCTGATCGTGCGGCTGGACGGCGCGGCGGTGTGCGATGCCTGCGTGACTGACCGGCTCAACCTGTCGGTTACCGCACAGGCCAATGTCGTCACCTGCGCGCTCGGCGGCACGCGCGGATTCGAGCGGCAGAAGGACGAATGCACGTTATGCGGAAGCGCCCGGACGGTGATCCGCCGCACCGCCCGGTAGGTCAGGCGGCAGGGGTTTTCGGCACGCGAGCGCGCAGTGCGGCGCGATTTGGGCTAGTTGCCGTCGCCCGCGAGCGCGCGCGACAGCGCCTCGTTGGTCGCGTCGATCTCGATGCGGTCTGCGAAAATCGCGCACCAGCCGCCACCGAACTCCCCGATGCGGGGCTTGGAACAGGTCATGGCCCATTCAAAGCCGATCGGCCCCTTGGCGAGCGTTTCGGGGCAACATCGCTGGATCACCACCGCGATGGCAGCGGCATCGAAATCGTCCATGCTGGCGAAACACACGATCCGCGCGGATGGATCGTCGGGGCAGGTTTCAGCGATGAAATCGGCTCCGATGGTGGGAAATTCGGGATCGTTGAACGCCTCGCGAAACCCGCTCCACCGCGCGTTCGCATCGTCCGGCGGAAAGGCTGCGAGCAGCGCCGCGCTCGGCGGATCGGGCGCGTCGTCATTCGCTAGCGCGTAGCCAGCGTTTGCGACTTCCTCGATCAGCGCGCACTCGGCGGCGGTGCAGCGAAAGGCGAAGCTGCCCTGAATCCAGATGTCAGCCATTGCTCGCCTCCTCCCGTTCGGGCGTGATGACAAGCGGGGGCACCGCGAAGTCGGCCGCATCGAAATGCGCGATGATCGCCGCATAGCTGCCCAATCGCTCGGCGGTGCAGCGCCCCATGAGGATATAGTCGTCCTCGTCGGCAGCGTAGCTTTGCGGTTCGCCGCTGCCGGTGAACACGGTGCGTTCCGCACCCCACTGGCAGGCATAGGCGCCCGACCAGCGCGCGAAGAAAAGCCCATGCGCGATGCAGAAGGCTTCGAGTCCCTCGAACCGCCCCCAGGCGACCTCGTGCGCCATGAGCGCCAAGGGCTCGCCCTCGGGCAGATCGCCGAGCGCGAAGGGTTCGCCGTCCCATTCGGTGGACAGCCCTTCGTTCGCGATGGCCTCGGCGAAGGCGGGAAGCTGGCTGGCGGGGAGCGTCCCGCCGATGGTGATGGATGCCGAAACACGGTCGGCCATGACAAGTCTCCTGTCTGAAATCCGCGCCGCGAGGGCCGCTTGCGGCCGAGCGGCGCGGCGATTTTATGGGGGACGGAACGGGCGGCGGGTGCGCCGCCGCCCGTCCAGTTTCATGCGGCTTCGCGCTCGGGCTGTTCCTGCGGCTCGGCCTTGGCAGGGGCCGGAAGCGCAATCACCGCGCCGGGGCCGGTCGGTTCCGGCTCGCGGTCGGGGCGCGCCGCGAGCACCTTGGCATGAGCCGCGACGGTGCCGACGCCGCCGCGCGCCGTATAGGTAGCGGGCGGGAACGCCATCCATTTCGGCACCCAACCCTCGACCTTGGGCCGCCCGTTCGCACCCTCCAGATGGTCGCGGACGATGCGCTTCAAGACCTTGCCCGGTTCCTTCGCATTGGCGGCGGCGACAGGTTCGCCCGCCACCTCGGCGACGATGCGGGTCAGCACCTCCTTGTCGCGGACACACTCGAAAAAGGCGTCGTCGGCCTGCCAGTAGCGGGCCATATCGACGCCGATCTCGCCGCCGACCGCCTCGATGGCGGCGCTGCCGCTGGCGAGCGTTTCGCCCATGACGATGACGATCACGTCCATTACGGCGCGGTCGGGCACGTCGAGCAAGCGCAGGAACACGCCGACCAGTCCGAAGTCGTCGCCGTTGCCGCCTGTGACGGTCGGTTCCTCGGGCGAGAAGCCGAGAAGGTCCAATACGGCGCGGCGCTTCGCGTCGAAGTCGGTTTCCGCGCGGCAAGTTTCGACGCTTTCGCGCACATCGTCGTTGCGCGCGGTCTGCGGCTCGGGCTTGACCGTCCACAGTGGCGACCCGACGATGACATGGGCGACCATCAAGCGCAGCGCGACCTTGGGATGACGGGTCAGCGAGGCGCGGACAGCGGCATGACGGTGCAGGTTGATATAGGTCTGCATCGTGCTCGTCACTTCGGGGCGCGGCACTTTGGGGCCGGTTTCGATTGCCTCGCCGCGTTCGAGCCGCTTGGCCTCCTTGCTCGTCACATAGCCTTCGTGGACCTCGACCTCGCCGCTTTCGCGCACATCTATATACACGCGCCCGCCCTTGCGCTTGGGTGCCTTGGCGAACTCATAGCGGTAGAAATATTCGCCGGGCGGGACGATCACCACGTCGAACCATCCGGCATCCAGATAGTCCTCCTTGCGCGCGTCGATTACGGCGTTCTGCGCGGTCCAGAACGCGTCGGCATCTGCAAAATAGCGGTCTTCGCCGAACAGATCGGCGACGATCGCAAGGCCGCTCGCATCGACGTCGAACAGGGCATGTTCGACCTTGATCGACTGCCCGCCGAACAGCCATGCCTTCAATTGCTGGCCGGTCGGGCAATAGGCGTCGTCATCGTCGTAGAGCGCCAGCCATGCCTTCTGCTGCTGCTTGCTCGCCAGCGTCAGATGCCGGACGGTCGCCGCGTTGATCTTCTCCTTGCGGTAAAGATCGCGGATGCGCGGAAGCAGGTTGCCGAGCGCTAGGATACGCTTCACGCCAAGCTCGGGAATGCCGAACGTCGCGGAGATATCCGCAATGTCGCGGCCCTCCTTGACCAGCCGTGCGAAGGTTTCCCATCGCGTCACCTCGTCGGGATCGAGCCGGGTGTTCTCGAGAAGCGATGCCTCGATGGCGTCGGCGTCGTCCCCGGCGTCGAGGATGGCGACGGGAAGCGGGCCGTGGTCGATGCCCTCGACAAGCGCGATGGCGTTCGCCGTCCAGCGCCGCCGCCCGGCGACGATTTCGTGGACGCCATTATCGTTGCCCGCCTGCGGGCGCACGATCAGCGGCACGATGACACCGCGCTTGCGGATCGAGGGCAGAATGTCGCCCACGTCCGGGGGCTTGGGTCCGTGCCGCATGTTCACCTTGGACGGAACCAGCTTGCTATGGTCGATAAAGTCGAGTTTCATTGGTCTGCTCCTTCTGGAGCGCCGGTCCCGTTTGTCTTGCTGGATGGGCGGGACCGGCACTCAATGCGGCGAAACGCGCCGCGCGTCATCCGGCCCCTCGATCATCAAGAGGCGGCGGAAGCTCGTTGCCGTTCCGGCTATCGGTGATGCGGCGAAGTTCGGCTTCGGCCAGAACGATTGCACCCATGCGCCGCGCGGTATCGGACCATAGCGAAAGCGGGGCCAGCGGCTCGAAATGCTCGTCGCGCTCGATGAACAGGCCGAAGGGCAAGCGGACGCCCGCAATCTCGGTAAGCGAGAACACGCCCATTTCCGGGCATCCGAACCCCAAGTCGGCGAGGCCGAACAGCGTGTCTCCATCGTCGTAAAGCTCGGTGGCGATCCACGTCGCCGCGCCGACCGGATTGAAGAATTTGACCACCGGGAACGGGTCGAACCGTTCGTCGCGCTGCTCGTGGAGGCGGCTGGCGCGCGCATTCGCGCGCAGCGCCGAAAGGATCGCATGGGGGAGCGTAATCATGCCGCTTCCCTCCCTTCGTCCTGCGTCTCGGCGTAGCGGGCAAGCAGCCAATCGGCGGCCTTGCTCGCCTGACTGGCCGCGCGAAAGATCGCGCGATTGTCCTCGCGCAGCACGTCGAGCCATGATGCCAGATAATCGGCGTGACGAACGGTCGGCACGATGCCGAGCGCGGCGCAAAGGAAGGCCGATCCCATCTCGGCGATCAATTCTTCGCGCGCATAGTCCTTGCTGCCGAACGCATTGCGCAGATTGCGATTGAGGCGCGACGGGTGGCCGCTGGCATGACAGAGTTCGTGCAGCGCCGTCCGGTAGAAATTGATCTGTTCGTGGAAGGCCGGTTGCGGGGGCACCTGCACATAGTCGGCGCTCGGGACATAGTAGGCCTTGTCCCCACCGATGCGGAAATCGACGCCCGATGCCGCAATGACCGCTTCGGCGATCGGCACGACTTGGCGTTCGGGAAGCGGTGCGGGGTCGGTGGCAAGGCCGGGGCGCAAGCCTTCGCACTGTGCGACGTTGAACACGGTGAAGCGTTTGAGGAACGGCACCGCGCGGGCTTCGCCGCCGGTCTGGCGCGCGCGTTCCTTCTCGGCTTCGGGGGTGAAGCGGTCGGCATAGACAACCCTTGTCCCGCGCTCGCCTTTCCTGACATTGCCGCCCGCCTCCAAGGCTTGGCGGAAGGTCAGCCACGATTGCGACGGATAGCCGTTCTCGATCACTGCTCCCCACAGGATCAGGACATTGACGCCGCTGTAATTGCGGCTGGTGAGCCCGTTGCGCGGGAGGCCGGGGGCGGCGGAGAAGCCTTGACCATTGGGGCGGCCCCAAGGCTGGACCCAAGGGAAGCGGCCCGCCTCAAGTTCGGAAACAATGCGGCCCGTCACCTCGTCGTAAAGATTGGCGCGCTCCGCCGGGGGCTGGCGTTTGCTGCCCTCTGCGCGCGCGCGTTGGCTGCCGGTCTGGTGCATGGCTATCCTCCAATGCCGCCCCAAAAACCCCAGGGCCTCCCCCGGAGCGGGGGTGGGCGGCGAATTGCGACCTGCCGGGCGCGGCCAGGAGGCGGTCCGCACCCGCAGGGCCGAAATGCAATGGAGGAGCCGGACCCGAGCGCAGTCGAAGGCCGGCTTGCGGGACGCCGGGCCGGGCCCAGAAGGGAGCGCCGCCCACCCGCGCGACGAGGGGAAGGCCCAACGAAAAATGCCGCCGCGCCGGTCAGGCGCGGCGACGACAGGCCGGAGCAAGGCTCCGGCATCCCGCCAGTCCGATCGTCACCTTTGGCCGGGACGCGCGAAGCGTGGCCCGGTGGAGCTTGGCGAACGGATGTGAGCCTAGCGGAATAGAGCGGCGGTCGCGCCGCAGGCGCGAGGCGCCTGAAAACCCGGATGCGTCAGGTCAGACCCTGCCGTCTTGAAGCACTCTCGTCGTGGTCGCCATGCGCGCGGTGACACGAGGAGCGAGCACTCGGCCCACTGGCCCCAACAGATCAACCGTGCAGCGGGGATCCGTTCGAACCGGTGCAAGCGGTCATCGCGGGCAACAGGCTCATCATGGCGGCACCGGCGATGATGATCGCGCCGACCGCCGCGGCGATGCCGGTCGCGGTCGGCCCCGCACCGCCGAGCTGCATCAGGCTGGAGACGACACTGCCGCCGGCGATCCCGGCGGGCACGGCGAAGAGAAGCGCGATCGCTCCGCGAAGCGGAACGGGCAACCGCGACGCGATGAGCATGCGTCCGATCAGCAAGACCGCGACGCCGACGACGAGGCCGAGAAGCAGACCGAGCAACGGCCCCAGTTCGCCACCCCCCGCCCACAGAAATGCGGCCGCACCGAGCCCGACCGGGAGTGCGAAGACGGCGAGCCGGAACATCGCCCAGGCGAAGAGGACGATGCCGGTGGCGGACAGGATCAGACCGAGCAACATCACGACCAACTCCATAGGCTCGGAACATAGCAGAAACACGATTCGGCATGAAGCCCCGATCGGCTCGCACTATGGGCGGTCTGGCGCGTTCTTCTCGGGCGACGTCGATCGCAGCGCGACGAACAGCGTGGCCGCACCGGCTTCGCTCCGGCCGGCAGGGGGCCGGTCGCCGATCGCGAAGAAGATGGCATTGACGGTACGCGGCGTTGCACTGGCGGCCGTGACAGCCGACCGGGAATTGACGGGCACTCCGGCGACGCTCGCGAGATAGGCGCGGGTCTCACCGGGCAGCGCGCGGCCGGTCCGCACGTGCTCGGCATAGCGTGCCGGTCCCGCGTTATAGGCTGCGAACAGTCCGGGATAACCGAAGCGGTCATACATCAGACGAAGATAGAGCGTCCCCGCCAATATGTTGTCGCGCGGGCTATGGGGATCACGTCCGAGCCCGAGCCGCGCGCGCATTTCGGACCAGGTGCCGGGCATGAGCTGCATCAGTCCCATCGCGCCGGCGTGGCTGGTAATCGGGCGCCCGTCCAGCACCGTGCGCCCGCCGCTCTCGGCGCGCATGACGCGCTCGATCCATTCTACCGGCACGCCGAAACGCGCCGAGGCTGCCTCGATATAGGGCCGCCAGTGAACGACCGACTGCGCGTCAGCCGGTGCCGCCGCCAGCAGCGCCAGGGCGGTGATGGCGACCCTCAGCCCAGCCACAGCAGTCGCACCTCGCCGATGACGTCGCCGCGCGATGTCGGTCCGAAATAACGCCCATCGAACGAATCCGGGCTGTCCATCAGCAGGAACAATGCGCCCGAACGCAACATCACGCAGCCATTCCACCACGGCATCGGACGGTCGCGGCCATCGGCTTCGCGGCGTTCGGCCACCGGGTGGCCGTTGACATAGATCTCCCGCCCGCGCGCACAGACGCGATCGCCGGGCGCGGCCGCGACGCGCTTGACCAGCGGGATATTGATCGGAATGTAGCGCCGCTCGGCGGCGAGCCGGCGCCAGCGGTCGGGCACCCGGACCAGCACCATGTCGCCCGATGCGATGTCCTGCCGTCCGCTGACGGCATAGAGACCGATCGGCGCGCTGGCCGATGCGTTCCAGACCAGCCACGGCGTTGGCGGCAGCGCGATCGTGGTCGCCAGCGCGGCCGCGCCGAGACCGATCAGCGCGGTGGGTTTAGCCGGCAGACGGGAGGGTAGCAGCCTAGCCATTGCCTCCCTCCCGCATGTTCGCGCGCGACCAGGCCTCGATATCGTCGATATGGTAGCGCCAGACGGTGCCATGCTTTCGGCACGGCGGGCCGCGCCGCTCCCGGCGCATCTTCTTGAGCGTGTCCCCCGCGAGACCGAGATGGAACGCGGCCTGCTTGGTTGTCAGAAACGGGCAATGCTCGCGTGCCCGCCGAGCGCGCTCCGCGGCCGACGACGCCGTGGCTCCACCGTCCACAGCGGATGAATCCGCCTCGATCCGTGTTCGCGCGCCGCCGCCTGCTTCGGGGTTTGGATCGTGTGTCATGAGTGCAGCGCCCGGTCCGACGAACCCGCGTTACCCGCCGATCAGGCCCGCACGCGCGGCTTCCTGTTCGGCGACATAGGCATCCAGCATGTCGGCCTGGCCGGGGAGCAGCGCGTCGATCGCAGGGAGGCCGTCGATATCGTCCCGGTGAAGCAGCACGGACGGGCACTGGCCTTCGACATTGCCGAGATTGGGGCGATGCTGGGCATAGCCGATGAGCGCGGCCAGATCGGGATCGAACGCTCGAGCGATGGCGGGCGGATAGACGAGATACTGATTCTCGAACGTCCGCAGCCATCCGAGGCAATAGGAGGTGATGACCGCGCGGCGCACATGATCGGACTGGTTAGCGCCGGCACCATGCAGGATCGATCCGAGGAACAGCAGCGCGGAGCCGGGTGGCATTTCGGCGGCGACCGGACGTGCATCGCCCGGTTGCGATGCCGCATCGTGATGGCTGCCCGGCCAGACCAGCGTCGCGCCACTCTCCAGCGTGAACGGATCGATCGGCCAGATGACGTTGATCTGATAGTGCATCCCGGTCTTGACGCCGCCCCAGAGATCCTGGTCGCGGTGCGGCACCTGCGCGAGCGCGCCGGGATGGATTTCGATCGCCTGGGTGAGGTTGAGAACGATACGATCGCACCATTCCCCGAGCACCGTTTCGGCGATACCGCGGATGATCGGGTGCAGCACAAGGCCGGCGATATGCCGTGAACGCCGCAACAACGCGCCAAAGCGCTTGGTGCGGGCTCCGTAGAATCCGCCTTCGCAAAAGGGCGTGGCGACGAAGCGCGGTGCGAGTTCGGCTTCGAGCGCGGTGATTAGCTCGGTCGGCACGGCGTTATCGACAATGACATAACCGTCGGCGAGCAGCATCGCGGCGAGGCGGGCGGGGTCGTGCATCGCCATTCCCTTCACGCGGCTCTTGCCGCCGCATCGGGAGTGATCGCACCCGGTACATAGATGCCGTTCGACGCCAGCAGCGCAGGCGTACCGGCGCAGATCTCGATGCGGAACGCTCCAAGGAACGCGCCATCGATGCGGCGCGCGGGGCCGAGCGGCGCTGCGCGCCAGCCCATCGCCAAAACCTCCTCGCGAAAAGCAGCGGTCACGACGCCGGTTAGCATGGTGATTCCGCTGCCGAGCGCATGATCGACCATCGCCGAGATGAGCCGGTTGCGGACACGCAGGCGTCCGGGGGCGCCCAATCGTTGCGGCAGGCAAAGTCGCGTAATCTCGCGAACCTGCTCCCCCCGGGGCGCATCGCACTCGCAGAGCGACGCGAAACGATCGGCGAGAAGATGTGCGCCCTCTGTCGATAGCAGCCGCATCGACCCCTGGTGAATGCAGCCATCGTCGGTGGCGATCAGATAGACCGCCTTGTCGCCGTCATAGCTGTCGATTTCATAGCGGCCGCCGACGACCGGAACATCCCAGCCCAGCAGATCGACGAACAGGGTCTTGCGGTCCTCGAACATCGAGGCGGCGCGCGCATCGGTAAGCGAGCACCCTTTGACAATATGGATCATGGCAGTAGCTCCCGTTCAAATTGAACAGTCGCGAAGGGAGCAGAGATGAAGGGCTCAAACAGTCGTCAATATTGAGGATGCGGCGATCCCGCTCAGAACCGCGGGACGATCTCCTCGATGCAGACGATTCCGCAGGCGAGCGCGATCGCCGGGAGCTGCGCGCGGGAATAGATTCCGAAATGTTCGCGCAGGTCACGCATGTAGGTGCGCACTGTCGTCGGGGCGATGTTCATCATGATCCCGATCTCGACGTCGCTCTTGCCCATCGCCGCCAAGCGAAAGCATTCGAGCCGCTTTGGGCTGAGATGGGGTAATTTCAGCGGGCGCGCCGGAAAGCCGTGCAAGCGCCGCGCCTCGGTAAACGCCTCGCTCGCCATCAGCGTCGCGATCCGGCAGATATGCGATGGCGGCAATTGCCCGTCGCGCGTTGCGAACGTACAGCATCCGGGCGGCTCGCCGGCGACGCCAATCGGAACGGTGAGGCCGTTGCGCAGGCCATGACGCGCGGCTTCGCGCACGATGCGCGCCTGTCGCCGCGTGAAGCCGCCCAGCAGTCGCTCCATTTCGTGCCAGCAGAACGCCCGGCTTGTCGAGCGCGCCGCGAGCAAGGCGGGATCGTCGCGGTAATAGCCTTCGGCGACGAAAACGTCGCCCCAGCTCTGGAAATTGTCCATGCGGAAATATCGCCCACCGGGCTGAAAGAAGGCCATGCTCTGGACGATCGCGAGCCATGGGAGGCCGAGCTGGCGTGCGGCGGCCTCGCTGCAACTGAACAGCTCGCGATCACTGTTCGCGCGCCTGGCCTGCTTAATATAGGCATCGAGGTCGCGAAACGGCACCGAGGGGCACTCCTTTCGACGCGCGCGTTGCGGGCGCGTCTATCGGGCGCGTGGTTCCAGCCCACGCGCGTGCAGCCCCCGATGATTTACTTGGTCTTGCTCGGCCGCCCCGTCGGCTTGTGCGGATGGCGCCGGAGCGTCACCGCCGGGCGCGCCAGTATCGCGCCGATTTCCAGTTCGTCGTCCGAAACGATCGAGATCGATATCCGGCCGGACAAGAGATAGACGGCATTAACGCCGAGTGCCTTCGCGAGCCGCTCCATTGCTTTCAGCGTCGGGCTCGACCGGCCATTTTCGATCGCACTCAGATAAGAGCTGCTCGTGCCCGCATCATGGGCGAGCGCTTCTTGCGTGATGCGCATCGCAAGCCGCAATTTCCTGAGATTCAAACTGAAGGACTTCGACGCATCCATAAGGGCGTAAGTTCACGCCCTGCGACCATTACTCCACACTGGATACAGGTTGGAGTTATTATCTATATTATTACGTTTTTACAAATATTTAAATGAGATTCCCGAACAACGCGCACTCAACTCTGATGCGGATTCTCAGGCGCGCCAAAAGACCGCATTCGGACGGTCGAATCGGTCGATGACCGAAGCCCTCACGCCAGGACATTGGCCGTGGACGCCGCAGTGGAAATCCCATCGGCGTCGTCACATCCGGGGCGAGCATTGATTTCAAGCGCCGAGCGAATCACGATGCGAACAACGTCCCGTGGACACGTCCGCAATCGCCGTTCCGGCGTGGCGTACAGGAATCATCGGATAGTTTGACGTGCCTGTGTGTCGTTGTCTCCTTTGATTTGAATGCAGCGCAGCGAAGCGGAGCGTCGCATTGGTTCATAGTTATGAAATCACCGTTCGTGTCGGGCCGCTGGCCGCCCACCATGCCAACCGACTACTCGCAACAGTCGGTTCTGGCGGTAATCCCGCAGCGGTCCGGTTTGCTCCAGCCCCGCCGAATTGTACTCGGATCTTCATGATGCAGCGGGATCGGTCCGGGGATCGGTAGTGACGAGCCCGAAAAACGTGGCGCCGGCATTGCCTGGAGGATATTGTCGATCTCCCGATAGACGCCTCGCGCTGCCATATGAGGATGGCGCGCCGCTTCGTCCGGATCAAGCACGGGGGCAAAGCAGGCATCGCTGCCTTCCAGCAGTGTGCGCCATTCTTCCCGTGTCCGCATGGCGAATATCTCGCTAAAACGCTGCTTGAGCTCGGGCCAGGCATCACGATCATAGCCGTCGTCAAAACTGCTATCGCCGGCCAACCCCAGCTTTTTGCAAAGCAGCGCATAGAACTTGGGCTCGAGTGATCCGACTGAGATGAAATTCCCGTCGGCGCACCGATAGGTCGAGTACCAGTGAGGGCCGTCAAGGATGCTGCAGCCGCGTATGCTGGCAACCTGGCCGGCGGCCTTCAGGCTCAGGAGCAAGTTCATCATGTGAGCGCTCCCATCGACGATCGCGGCGTCAACCACTTGCCCATTCCCGGTATCCCGCGCGTGCATTGCCGCTGCGAGGACGCCGATGGCCAAATAGAGCGCTCCACCCCCAATATCGCCTACCAGGCTTGGCGGCGCCATTGGCGGTTCACCGGGATGCCCAGCATACCAAAGGGCTCCTGACAGCGCGATATAGTTGATGTCATGGCCGGCCGCTTGGGCGAGAGGTCCCTGCTGCCCCCAACCCGTCATGCGACCGAATACAAGGCGGGGGTTACGCGCTAGGCAAACCTCGGGACCAAGGCCGAGCCTCTCCATCACCCCAGGCCGCATGCCTTCGATCAGTACATCGCCCCTTTGGACGAGATCCAGGACATGCGCGACGCCTTCGGGGGACTTCAGATCCAAGGCAATTACACGTTTCCCGCGGTTCACAATGGCGCCGCTGCCAAGATCGATATTTTCGGAGTTAGGGCTTACGCGTTCAATGACGACGACATCGGCGCCAAGGTCGGCCAACAGCATTCCGCAAAACGGCGCCGGGCCGATGCCCGCAATTTCGAGTATTTTGAGGCCTGCAAGCGGACCAGTTTTCGTCATTCAGGCATACCTGCGTCTGAGACCTTGGCGCTTTGATCCAGGCCGTTTCGCCGCTCCAGATTTCGAGACGGGTTGCAGTCGTGCTGGGCGGCAGTGTCGAAAGTAAGATTGGCAAAATGACCTTGATTCGCCTAATTCATTCTCTGGAGCAATTATTCCTGTGGGGCATGTCCATGCTCGATTCTCGCCTCAAGCATGCCGTCGCGGTTGGTCAGCTTCGTTCCTTCTCCAGGGCAGCGGATGCGGTTGGTGTCACGCAGTCGGCGGTGACCAAGAGTGTCGCTGAACTCGAACGGCATCTTGGCTATTCCCTTTTCCATCGGACCTCACGGGGCGCGATGCCGACAGAGGAGGGACGCGAATTTATTGATCGCGCAGCGCGCTTGCTTGCCGACGCAGCTGAACTACTCGGAGATACAGCCCGCCGCGCCGACGCCTATGCGGGCCCGCTTCGAATCGGACTGTTCCCAGGGTCAATCGACTGGTTGCTCACCCAACCTCTGGTTTCTTTGCTGCGGCGCCATCCGGCAGTGCGCGTCGAAGTCGTTTCGGGCAACAGCGAAAGGGGCGTGCGACTCCTGTCGCGCGGCGATATCGATGTCGCCTTTGGACTTGAAGCGGCCTTTGCACGCTGGCCGGAATTCAAGTGCGAGCGGGTCGCCTCGATCGAAATACTGCCTTTTGTGCGGAACAATCATCCCATTCTGGGGATAAACCCGACCAGCAAGGAGCCGCTGGTCCAGTTCGAATTCGTAGTGCCCTCATCTTCCGAACCCTACACATCGATCATTCAGCAGATGTACGAAAAAAGCGGTAAGCGTCCCGCTGACTGGATCCACATGACAGACTATTTTCAATTGGTTCGACGGATCGTTGCCACATCCGATGCTATCGGGATGGTTGCAAAACAGTTCACCGAGAACTCATGGTTTCGCGCCAATTTCGTGGCCTTGGAGGGAATCGGTTTATTCGATCCATTGACGCTTTGTTATGCTGTGCGTAGCCGCTGGCAGGTAAAACCGGCTGGCCGTGCGCTCGTCAGCCTTGTTCGTCAGGCATGGCGCACCGCATCATCGGATTAACGGCAAGGGGGCGGGGTGCGATCGGAAATCCGCTGCATCCGTCGCGATCAGCTAGAGCATTTCGCGCAGAAGTGGGAACCGGCTTTCCGGCAGGAAATGCTCTAGCAAATTGATCTTGGGCATTTTCCGAGTTGGCGGGTGATTCCACTCGCCTCGAAAATGGCCTAGAAGCTAATCGCCACTTCTCCGCCGATGACGCGCCCCCTGTTTAGCGGTGAAAGGCTTGCACCCGTGCCCCCGAAGGCCGCCGGCAAAGGTGTATCGCCGCCAATCGTCACCTCATTCAGGAGGTTTCGGCCATAGATGGAGAAGCGCCAGTGCTTGTTGTCGGTCGCCAATGTGAGGCTCGCATCGAGCATATCGGCGCCCTGAAGGAAGCCGACGTTGTTGTCGGTGAATGCCGCCTTGTCGCGATGCGTGAAGCTGACACGCGCCGTTGCTGTCCCCAATTCGCCAAGCTGCTGATCATAAGTCAGCCCCACGCCATAGGTCCATGGCGACAGCCTTGGCAATTTGAGCGCACGATCCACATCGTTGATGACGCCATCACCGCTGAGGTCGAACTGGACGTTGCGATACTGGCCATTCACGTAGCCGAGCTGACCCGAAATCACGAGGTTGGACAAAAGAAAAAACTGCCCCTCGGCCTCGACGCCTTTGATTGTGGCGTCGGCGGTGTTCCGTATGACCTGGCTGACGCCAAGCGGTCCGGGCAGGTTGATCTCGCGCTGCAGGTCCTTCATGCGATTGTAGAAGGCCGCCAGGTTGATCCGGTGGCGCCCGAATTGCTTCTTGGCGCCGAGTTCGAAACTGTCCTGGGTCTCTTGATTGAATGGCCCCGGCGGCACAGCGGGATCGGTGTTGCGCAAATTATATCCGCCGCTGCGGAACCCGCGCGTGTAAAGGCCATAAATCTGCGTGTCGTCATCCGGCTTCCACTGAAGGCCGATTTTCGGCGTAAACCCTCGCCATTTTGCCGCGTCGGCGAAATTGGTTGCACAGATCAGCGTGTCTAGATTGCAACCATTTGCGCGTAAGGCCGAGACCCGAACGGCTTTGCGTTCCCAACTATACCGCGCGCCGAGATTCAAGGTCAGCGTATCGGTGAAATGCCAGTCGGTCGAAGCAAAAATGCCCCATGTTGTCTGGTCTTGCGTACCCCCACCGGAAACGATCCGAGCACCGCCCAAAAGATTCCGCAGCTCGGCGTAACGAAGATCCTGGGAAAAATAGTATAGACCGGTTGTCAATTCGACGTCACCGAACCTTCCGGCATAACGAAGTTCGTCGCTGAGTTGATCCTGGTCGATTTCGAAAAAGGCATGAAAGAAGGACTGTGGTGTTCCATCGATATCAGCGCCCGCGGAGGATCGGAATTTCCGATAGCCAGCGATGTTGGTGAAGACGCCTTCGCCCAGACCGACATCGATGTTGGTTTCCACGATCGCCTGGTCCCATTTGGCATCATAGAAACCTGGGAAATTGATCGAAAACCTGAAGCTGTCGCGGGAAACAGCGCGTGACTCTGGACAGGGGCTCCATCGCTTTCGACATCGCCATGCTCATAGCGGAGATCCATTCGGAAGCGGTCGCCACCCTTGAGCGAAAGTGCCGGGCGAATGATAAGGTCATGTGATTTACCGAAGCTGCGATTGTCGAAGCGGTTGCGAAACCAGCCATTGTCGTCGCTGTAGTAGACGGCCAATTTGGCAGCCAAAACGTCATCGACGATAGGTCCGGTAACCGTGCCGCTTACGGTCTTTTTCAGTCCCGTTTCAATGGATAGCTTGGCTTTGGCTCCAAAATCGAAGCTGGGCCGCGTGGTCCGCACAACCACGGCACCGCCGGTAACGTTGCGACCGAAAAGCAAGCCTTGCGGTCCACGCAGAACTTCGATCCCCTCAAGGTCGAAGTTGTCCAGCACGACACCAGCGTTGATGCCGAGGTAAATACCGTCAGTGAAAACGCCTACGGTGGGGTCGATCGATGGGATCGTGCTGTTGATGCCGAGGCCCCGGATAGTGAAATTGGCATAGCCCGGTGCCGTACCCACATCCTCGAGCTGGACGTTGGGAACGTCGTAGCTCAGACTTTGAAGATTCTGGACGAACTTGGCATCCAGCTGCGCTTCACCAAAAGCCGTGACCGCCATCGGTACTTTCTGCACGCTTTCGCCATAGCCCTTTTTGGTGGCGGTAACGACAATGTCCTCAGCCAGCGCTTCCGTGGCGCTCCCGGTTTGGTCGTTCGCCTGGGGCGTTGCTTCCTGGGCAAATGCTGTTCCCGAGCACAACAACGCGGCAGAAGCCAATAGACATCCTCTCATGGCTGATCCTCTCTTCCCAGGAGATATTGTGTAGTTCATGCCGTTTGGCGGCATTTGAGGGCCGTCGTCCAATTCAATTCGCTGCAGAACTATTCCTGCTGCTCATCGATATCTGGCGGCAGCACGACGCCATCGGCAGCCCGACGGCCGCTCAAAAATATCATGGTAATTCATCGGGTTGATTACGCTCTCAGCGCCCGTTCTACCGCCTCAAGGCTGTCATTCAGCCCGAGCGGGTGCTCGGCATCCGTGAAGTCGACAATTCTACCCCAGTGCCGGGCGACATCATCGAGCGTGAACGCCCTGTCCGCTCCGAAGGCGTGCCCAAGCGCGCGCTCCCACCTAAGCTTGGCGATATAGCCGGCTCCAACTTCAAAAAGCCCTTTGGTTTCGCTGCAATTCTCGTGCGCAAGCCAACCGACCAATGGACTGATCGCTTCCGCTCTGAGATTGGCGAGAAACTCTTGTGGAAAGGCAGTCGCGGTCATACGCGATGCGGCGATTGGGGCGATCGTATTAACCTGGATGTTTCTGGACCGCCCCTCCTCCGCCAGCGCGTTCGCAAGCCCCAATATTCCGAGCTTGGCTGCGGCATAGTTGGCCTGACCGAAGTTGCCGTAGATTGCGGCTGCAGACGTGGTCATGACGATGCGGCCATAGCCCTTGTCGCGCAGTATCGGCCATGCTGCCTGCGTCACTGCCCGCGTCCCATTCAGATGGACCCGCTGAAGCAGTGTCCAGTCTTCGTCGGTCATTTTGTGGAAGCTCACATCGCGCAGGATGCCGGCATTGTTGATGACGACGTCAACGGTTCCGAAGTTGTCAACCGCGGCTTGGATGATCAGCGCGCCCTCCTCGACCGACGCATAATTTGCCACCGCCTGACCGCCCGTGGCTCGAATTTCGTCGACCACATTGTCAGCGGCTGTGGAGCAGCTGCCGCTCCCTTTCTCGTCGCCACCCAGATCATTCACCACCACCTTGGCTCCGCGCCCGCCAAACATCAGCGCGTACTGGCGCCCAAGTCCGCCTCCGGCTCCGGTCACAACCACTACCCTGCCATCGAAACGAAGCTCTTCGTCCATCGCTTGTCTGCCTCTTTTACCTGAGCGACGCATCTGCGCATTTGATCCTGTGCGAGTCAGGCACGCGGCTCCATTTCCGTCGACGCTGTCGTTTTCGTCTGAGCCTTACCGAAAGGCTTGAATGCCGGTCAGGGCGCGCGAAACAACAAGCTTTTGAATCTCCGTCGTGCCATCGGGGATGGGGCAAATGATCGCCTCACGCACCAGCCGCTCAACGATGAATTCGCGGGTGACGCCGTTGCCGCCATGGATCTGAAGCGCATCGCGCGTCGCTTCGATCGCCATTTCGGTGGCGTACCACTTGGCCATCGAGCATTCCGTCTCTGCGCGCGTGCCCGCCTGGACGAGGGATATTGCCCGGTGCGTCAACAGACGGGCTGCGTCGATCTTGGTCGCCATGATGGCGATCTTGTCGGCGATCAGCTGATGGCCGGCGATCTTCTTGCCATGCTGCGCGCGATCGCGAGCGTACGCGATCGCCTCATCCATTGCTCGCCGTGCGATGCCGATACTCCACATCGCCATATGGCAGCGGGCAATCTCGAACACTTGCAACGTATTGCGCAATCCATCGCCGACCCGGCCGATCGTGTTTGCCACCGGTACGCGGCAATCGGACAGGAATATCTGTGCAGTCGATTGGCCGTTGAGCGCCATCTTCTGGATATCGCGCACCTCATACTCACTCTCGTCACGATCGACCAGGATGTGAGTGACTTCATTTTCGCCAGTCTTGCACGTACAGATGAAGATGTCCGAGTAGGCTCCGTTGGTGATCCAGGTCTTTTCGCCATTGATGACCCAGAAATCGCCGTCTCGTACGGCGCGTGTCTTGATGGCGGCGACGTCCGAGCCGACATCGGGCTCCGAGATGCCGAGCGAAACGAACTTCTCGGCCGCGACGAGGTCGGCAAGATAGCGTTGCTTGATCGTCTCCGGGGCGAAGCGGCGGATGAGTTCTGCGCCAACCGCGTTGATGAAGCCGGGTATGGCCACATCGAGCGAGGAATAGGCGATCTCCTCGAAAATGAGCAGATGAGTGAGCCATCCCATATCAAGCCCGCCCCATTGCTCCTGATGCGGTGCGGTAATATGGCCATAGCCGGTCAGTGCTTGAGTCCATTCCTTCATGAGCGGTTTGGGGATGAATCGCTCCCCATGCCGGCGGATTTCCGGCTCAAGCTTGTTGTCGAGAAAGCGGCGGACGGTTTCCACCGCCATGCGTTGTTCATCGGACAGCTCAAAGTTCATATCGTGACCCCGTGTTTCCCTAGGCGCGCTCTGACAACTACCGGCCCAGGATCGTGACGGCGACCACCGCCTCTTCCACCCCGATGACACCTCCGCCGTTCTGCGCGATCGCGAACCGGGCATTCGGAACCTGTCGATCTTCCGCCTCGCCGCGCAATTGCAGCGCAAGCTCGTAGATTTGGCCGAGCCCGGTGGCGCCGATCGGATGTCCCTTGCATTCAAGCCCGCCCGACGTGTTTACCGGAATACGCCCACCCAGCGCCGTCTCACCGCGCTCTGCCGCGAGTCCGCCCTCGCCAGGCGGCGTCAGGCCGAGCGCCTCGATTTCAATGATCTCGCCAACCGCCGTGGCGTCATGCACCTCCGCGACGCCAATATCTTCTGGCCCCACGCCGGCCATCGCATAGGCCCGGTTCGCCGCAAGGCGGCTGACATGGTGGTCATAATCAAAGGGATCGCGCGCGGCGCCGGTTTGCAGCACAGACGCCAGGATTCTTAGCGCCCTGTCCGGGGCTGCCGACAGTTTGCGCCGACCGGCTTCGCTGCAGATGATCGCAGCGGCGGCGCCGTCGCTGATCGGGGAGCACATCGGCAGTGTGAACGGGTAAACGATCGGAGGCGCAGCGAGTACACTTTCGACGGTATATGGGAGGCGATACTGGGCAAGCAGATTGCGCGTCGAATGCATGTGATTTTTCGCCGAGACGGCCGCGATTTGCGCTTGCGTCGAGCCGTAGGTCTTCATGTGCGCGCGTGCCATCGCGGCGTATACATCCATGAAAACGCTGTAAGGCTGACTCGATGTCGTTCCTTCCGGAACATCGACGCCATTGCCCATGGCCAGCAGCTGCGCGCGGCCCGACTCGGTTTCATGCACGTCCCAAGCGCCATCGAATGCACTGAACATGAGCGCCTTGTCGGGCGAGTACATCTTCTCCGCGCCGAGCGCGAGTACGACATCCGCTGCCCCCGATCGAACATAGGCGGCGGCCATGTGCAAGGCCGTGGAAGCCGTCGCACATGCGTTTTCGACATTCACCACGGGAACGCTTGAGATGCCCATCGCTCGCGCCACGATTTCGCCGCGGATCATGTCCTGGCCCTCCATATGCCCCTGGACGCAATTGCCGAAGAAGATGGCTTCGACATCGCCGGCGGTGCATCCTGCGTCGGAAAAGGCCTGCGACGAAGCTTCGGCGCAGAGCATTTTCAGGCTCTTGTCGAACTGTTTTCCGAACGGGGTCATCCCAACCCCCATGACGAATATGTCGGTCATTCGTTGATCCATTCTTCCAATGTGTTCCGCATCCGATCAGGTCTCACCGGTCGGAAAAATCGGGCTTCCGCTTCTCCCGGAATGCCGCCAGTCCTTCGACAATGTCGTTGGACAAGGCGTAAGCAGCCATGGTTTCGAGTTCCTGACGCAGCCCGACTTCGAGCGAGCTATCCTGCGCAGCGCGGACTAGCTGCTTCATGTAGGCGAGCCCTGGCCGGCTCTTTTCTGCAAGAGATTCTACCAGCGCTTGCGCTGCCGCAATGAGATCCTCGGGAGCAACCAGTTGGGTCACGAGTCCGGCTTCCTTCATCTCGGCAGCCGAGATGGTCCCGCCGGTCATCATCAGATGTTTCGCACGCGCTTCGCCGATCTTCCTAGGGAGTCGAACCGACCCTCCACCGCCGGGCAACAGGCCGTAATTTGCATGGGCGTCGCCAAATCTGGCCGGGTGCGCGGCAATGACGAGATCACAGCACAACACCAGTTCCAAGCCGCCGGCGAGCGTAAGGCCGTTGACCGCCGCAATTATCGGAAGGCGCGACGTCTCGATCCTGTTAAAAGCCTGACCGAGCGGCGGCAGAAACAGATTTAAGCGTTCGGCGAGAGTTTGTCCGCCTGTTCCATCGCCAATTGCGAGCAGATCCGCGCCAGCGCAAAACGCCCGTCCGGCGCCGGTAAGAATGCAAGCGCGCACCGTCGCATCTGCTTCCGCTGCCTCGATCGCTGCGGCGAGTTCCTCGGCCAAAGCCAACGACAGACTGTTCAACGCTGCCGGCCGGTTGAGGGTCACCCAAAGCGCTGGGCCGCGTTGCTCAACCAGGATGTATTCATAGTCCATTGCAGTCTCCCGCGCGCCGGCAGGCGGTCACCGGAATAGAGGATGTGGCTAGGATGGCTGCGTCGGTCATGCCCCCGAAATGCGCCGGTCCTGGCCCGCCCAATAGGGCTCTCGAAGCTTTGAACGAAGCACCTTTCCGACATTGCTCAACGGCAGTGGCTCGGCGGTAAAAACGACCTTGCTTGGCTTTTTTGCGGAGCCCAGACGCTGGCGCACCAAATCTATTATCTCGGTCTCCGTGATTTGTGCTCCGGGCTTGACACGCACCATTGCAAGCGGCGTTTCACCCCATTTTTCATGGGGCACGCCAAAGACCGCGACCTCGAGTACACCGGGATGGTCGGCAATTACGTTTTCGATTTCGGTGGGATAGATATTGAAGCCGCCTGACACGATCATGTCGTTGTTGCGATCGAGCAGATACAAAAATCCGTTTGTGTCGATCATGCCGACATCGCCGGTTTTGACCCAGCCATCTTCCATGCGCCGGGCGGTTTCCTCCGGATCGTTCCAGAATTCCTCCATCTGGCCATTTTCGAACCGTGCGACGATCTCGCCGGGCTCGTTTGGTCCCAGCACCTTTCCGTCCTCGTTACGGATTTCGATATCGGCGCCACTCATGGGACGTCCGACCGCCCGAATTGGGGCAGAACCTTCAAATTCGCCGAACCACTCGTTGGGCCCCATAGACGCGATGGGCAGGATTTCGGTCTGTCCATAGCCCGAATGAAGAACATGATTCCCGAATATCTGGCACGACTTGCGAAGCGTCGGCTCGGAGATCGGCGCTGAAGCACTCAGCAGAAACTTCAAATTCGGAAAGTGGCGGCTATATGCCCCGTCGTGATGCACTATGGCATTGAGCATGGTGGGGGCTACAAAGGCATGGCTGATCCGTTCCTGCTCGAGAGTGTCAAGAAAGGACGCTGGATCGAAGCCGTCCATCATCACGTTGCGGGCGCCGCAATACCAGGCCGGCACGAACAGGAAGCCCGATGCATGGGACAACGGGCCGACATGCAGAATGGCATCCCCTGGGGCCACTTGGGGGCCGATGCTGAAAAATGCGGCGGAGATCGTCATCCATGAACGGTGCCGATAGGCAACGCCCTTGGGTTTGCCCGTCGTGCCGCCGGTGTGGCGGATGACACAATAGTCCTCCGGCGCGACGACGGGATCAGGATCCCGGTCCGAGGCTGTCGCCAACCAATTCTCATAGTTGTGATCGCGGATAATGATCCGCTCAAGCGTCGGAGCTTGGGCATCCAGCCCCGCCAACTCCGAAGCCAATGCCTCATCGACCAGCGCCAACCGAGATCCGGTACTCGCGATCATATGGGCGTGCGCTTCACATCGGTTGCGCGCATAGAGAGGAACACGCGTATAGTTTCCAATGGCAGCCGCCAGTATGATGTCGGCGGCCTCGATGGAGTTCTTCTCCAGCGTAGCAATCCGGTCACCCGGTTGAAGGCCGCACTCCGCAAGAGCATTTGCGAGCTTCACGCCGCGCAACCAGGCTTCCGAGAAAGTCAACCGCCTGTGGCCGTGAACGAGAGCCTCTTGCTGGGCGAAATAACGTGCGGCGCGACGTATTTGCGTACGGACGTCCATCAGCCGCGCTCCTCTAAGGCGCTCGCCCACAATGGCGCAGTCGACACATAATAAACTGACATGCGATAGGCCTCTCCGGACTTCTTTTCGTAAGCATCTGTGTCTGCAGCATTGATCCAATCGTCCAATTCAATATTCTGCGATGCTATTCTTGCTGCTCATATTATCGTGCCGGATCATGTCGGCGGCTTTCTCGCCGATCATGATGCAGGTTGCATTGGTGTTGCCGTTGACGACTGATGGCATGATCGAGGCATCGGCCACGCGGATATTTGCGAGGCCGTGAACGCGCAGGCGGTTGTCGACCACCGCCATCTCGTCGGTGCCCATCTTGCATGTTCCCACCGGATGATAAGCATGATTGGCTTCTGCCCGGATATAGGCGTCGATCTCTTCATCAGTTTCAAGGTAGCGGTCAGGATAGAGAGGCCGTTTCATCATCGCCTTCATGCGATCCGAATGCAGGATCTCCTGCACGACACGGAAGGCATTGCGCAACGTCTTGAGGTCGTCGGGATGACTCAAGAGATTGAGGTCAATCTTGGGATCGGATTCGGGGTTTGAGTCATGTAAGGCAACCCAGCCGCGGCTCTTTGGGCGCCCAATATTGAGAATGATCGTATAGCCCCATTTCGTCATCAGCTTGTAGTCGCGCGCATGGTCGCGATAGGCGAGCGGCACGACATGGACCTGGCAGTCCGCCCGGTTCTGCCCCGGCGCGGATCGCAAGAAACCGCCTGCAGCCGTGGGCGGCGATGCCAGCCAGCTTTTCCTTTGCGTGAGATACTGGAATAGGTCTCGCACGGTCTTGAGCGCGCCAACGACATTGAGTGCGATCCCGAGCCGCTTCTTCGACTGGTAGACCAGCATCAGGTCAGGATGGTCGTGAAGATTCTGGCCGACACCGGGAATATCATGAATCACTTCGATTCCATGCTTCTCCAACTCATCACGCGGTCCGATACCGGAAAGCATCAACAGTTGGGGCGAATTATAGGCGCCGCCGCTGACAATGACTTCCTTTTCGCACGGGATCGTCTTCAACTGCCCGTCCTGGGAATACTCGACTGCCACCGCGCGGTTGCCCTCAAACCTGATACGATGGACGCGGGCATGTACTTCGACGCGGAGGTTGCCGCGCCTGCCCATCACCGGATCAAGGTAACACGCCTTCACGCTGGCGCGCTTCCCGTCCTTCACGGTAAACTGATAGATGCCGACACCTTCCTGGCTGGCACCATTGAAGTCCGGATTGGCTTGATGGTCCAGTCCAGTCGCCGCCTCGATGAAAGCATCATAGACATCGAATTCGCGCTTGCCGTTGGATACGTGAAGCGGTCCCGACGAGCCGTGAAACTCATCCTCACCGCGCTCATTATTCTCAGCCTTGCGGAAATAGGGCAGGACATCGTTGTAACCCCAGCCGTCGTTGCCGAGTTCGGCCCAGTGGTCGAAATCCGACCGGTCGCCGCGGATATAGACCATCCCGTTCATACCGCTCGATCCACCCAGCATCTTCCCGCGCGGATTGTAGAGGCGGCGGTCGTTGAGCGCCTTTGAAGGGTCGGTGTTGAACCGCCAGTTGAGCGTATTGATCCGATAGTCTTGGATCAGCGCCGCAAAAGCGCCGGGCGTGGACACAAGCGGCGAGGTGCCTGGGCCGCCTGCCTCGAGCAGGCAAACGGTGACATCGGGGTCCTCGGACAACCGGCTGGCGATAACGCCGCCCGACGACCCACCTCCAATAATTACATAGTCAGCCATTTGCTTCCCTTGTCATTCGACCCATGCTGGCGACCCGGCGTCATGCAACATGCCAGCATCAACCGCCGCAGCCACGTCAGAGGATCTTTTCGAAGATGTTGAGTAGTCCTTCGGTCTTGCTCGAATAGGGTGGCAGAAGTTGACCAAGCAGGCTGAGTTTCGGCTGAGAGAACACCGGCTTGTAATGAGTGAAGCGCTCGAAACTGGCGACGCCGGTATAGGCACCGATGCCGCTCTGTCCGATGCCACCGAAAGGCAGCCGGCGCTGGAAGACGTGCATGACCGTGCCGTTGAGAGTCACGCCGCCAGCGTGCGTTTCGGAAATGATCTTGCGCCGTTCCTCACTTTCGTCGCCAAAATAATAGAGCGCCAGCGGGCGCTCATGCCGGTTTACGTAGCGAATGAGCTCGTCTTCGGAGCGATATGGCATGATCGGCAGGATCGGTCCGAAAATCTCCTCCTGCATCATCGCCATGTCATCGGTAACGTCGAGAACCGCCAACGGCACGATCCGATGCCGTTCAGGAAGCGTTCCATCGCCGTTGTCCGAGAGGTTGAGCACCGTCGCGCCCTTGGCTTCGGCATCATCGAGCAAACCTTGGAGCCGCGCGAACTGTCGGTCATTGATGATACTGGTGAAATCGGGGTTGCTTGCCGCGTTGGGGTAGCATTTGGCAACCTGAGCGCGGAGTGCGGCGACGAAGCTTTCCATCTGATCGACATGGACGAAGGCATAGTCAGCGGCGATGCAGGTCTGGCCGGCGTTGAGCAGCTTGCCGAACACTAAGCTTTCACAGACTTGTGCAAGCGATGCACCCTTGCCCACGATGGCAGGGCATTTGCCGCCAAGTTCCAGAGTAACAGGTGTAAGGTTGGCAGCCGCCGCTTCATAGACTTTGCGGCCAACCGCGGGTGAACCGGTGAAGAGAATATGGTCGAAAGGTAGGGCCGTCATCGCCTGTGCCATGTCGGGCCCGCCCTGGACAATCGCGAATTCCTCTTCGGCGAAATACCGGCGCACAAGCCGCTCGCTGGCTTCGGCGGCGTTGGCGGAAACTTCGCTCGGCTTTGCGATCACGCGGTTGCCGGCCGCCAATGCACCGGCCGCGCCAACGAATATGGTGCCGAGCGGATAGTTCCACGTGCCGAGAACGCCCACCACACCTAGGGGCTGGGGGACCAGGCGCGATGAACCGGGAAGGCCGAAGATGTCAGTCTTCACCCGCCGCGGCCTCAGCCACGTCTTCAGATTGCGGCGCGCAAATTTAATTTCCGATATGCCAAGCATCAGGTCGAGCAGGATAGTCTCGTAGCGGGATCGAATGCCGAAATCGGCGGCAACGGCATCGACCAATTCGTCTCTGTGCTGCTCAAATATCCGGCCAAGGCGCCCGAGCAGGTCCATGCGTTCTTCGTAGCTGCGCGAAACCTGCTCACGCGTCCCTTCGCGTTGGGTCGCGAAAATTCGTTCCAGCTCAGTTCTGTTCCGAGACGCATCCACGTTAAATCGTCCGGAGGCGCGCTGGCCGCTCGGCGCTGCTCGCCTGGGCGGTGCTTTCAGCTGCGCCGATCTCAGTGATCACAGCGCGCTCGATTCTGTACGCCGTGCCGATGAATGAGGGACCGTTGCCGGTGGAACGCATCATGAATGCTCCTCGGTCTGAAAGTCAGGTCGAAAAAATCGGGGGCAGCGGGCGGGAGAGGATGCCCGCAGCCCCCGTCGCAGCAGCGATCAGAACTTGACTGTCGCTTCGACGCCATAAGTGCGCGGCATGCCGCGGTTCAGATAATCGTAGCCGAACACGTTCATGTTGAGGCCGTAGGTGTAGTAATATTTGTCGAACAGATTCTTCGCCCACAAGCTAACCGACATATTGTCGTGCGCATAGGTTAATCGCGCATTGGCGAGCCAGTAGCCCGGATTTGCGCATGTAATCGCCTTACCCGCGAGCGTTATGTTCGATCCCGCTGGGGGTGTATCGCACGGTGTCTGCCCATAATTCTTGAACGGATCAAAATAGTACTTGCCCATGTAGGACGCATCACCGCGCAAGGTCAGCTTGTTGGTGCCGTCATCGATCATATCCCAGTCGAATCCGGCCTGGAACGTAACCTCCGGCGCGTTCGGGAAGGGATTGCCGTTGACGTTCAATGTCGGGCTGGCCGGGTTTGCCGGATCGATCACATTGCCTTTGTACTTGCTGTTGAGATAGCCCAGCGAAGCATCGAAACGCAACGTATCGGCCACCTGCCAGGCGAGTTCGGCCTCGCCACCGAACAGGCGACCATTGGCGCTGCGCGTGAAGGTTGTAGCGCCGACCACCTGCGTTACTTGGTGATTCGAATACTCGTAGTAGAAGCCCACGAGGTTAAGTTGGACGCGGCGATCGAACAGCCGGGTTTTGAGCCCCGCCTCATATGCATTCACCTTTTCAGGCTGGATATAATAGACTTGATTGACGCCCTGATAGGCAAGCCCGTTGAAGCTGCCGCTGCGGTAACCGCGACTGTACTGGAGATAGCCCATGATATCATCGGCGAACTCATAGCTGACATTGATACGGCCGGTTAGCCTGTTTGCCTTTTCGCGCTGCTCAAGCGGCGCGAGATTGGGGTTGTATGGATTGCTGTAGGGGATCAGGTTGACAACCGGCGTCGTACCGTCGAGCGCATAGAGGAAAGTGCTGCCGTTAAGGTAATTGACCTTATCCTGGGTGTAGCGTGCACCCACCGCCACGGTCAGCCGCTCGGTCGCTTTCCAGGTTACGTCGCCGTAGATCGCCTTCGAGGGGCGCGACACGTCAAAACGCTGTTCGCCGAGGATCGGGGTGAACGGAGGCGCGCCTGCCCCGGCGCAGCCCGCCGAAAAGCTACCCCCCATGCCGCCATTGCCCGTATTATTGATCGCGATGTCGGTCTGGAGTGCAATCAGCGAGCGTGCATCAAGGAAGCCGTTGGGATTGATCTCGATCGCGTCGCAGAATCCGGCATCGCCAGGCCCCAACGCCGGATTGGCGGCAAAGGCTGGGATATAGCGGATCGCGTCGGGCGTTCCGATTGCGGCGTTATTGTAGCTGCCCGGAAGACCGGCGCCAAGCAGCAGCGGCCTCAGCGCCCCGAAAAAGTCCGGGTAGTTGACCGTCTTGACCTTGTCCCTGCCATAATAAAGGCCGGCAATGATATCGAGGCGGTCGTTCGAATAGCTGAAACGCAGGTCCTGGTTGAAATTCTTGCTCGTCGACGTGAGGCCGATCGAGCAGAGATCGGCTGGGCCGCCATCGCAATCATCAGGATTGTTGATATAGTCGCCGGTGTCGTAGCCGGTAATCGAGGTGACGGAGAATTGGTCGCTGACATCCCATTTGATGTTGAGGGCTATCCCTTTCGACTTGCTGATGTTCTTACCTACCCGATCAACTGCGACCTCATTGTCACGCAGCAACCGCCCGCCTAGGAAAGGTTGCGGATCGTAACGCGAATAGCCGAGCGCATCCTGCCCGCCCGCGAGTTGACCACCTGCATAGGGCGCGGTGCCCCATGGATCGTCCTTCGCGGCATAGAGCTTCAAATTGATGTCGAGATCGGGATCGGGCCGGAAGCGGATCGAGATGCGACCGCCGATCGTATCGGTGGTCCCTAGGTCGCGCTCATTCCCAGGCAGTACATTGCGCTGCCAACCATCCCCTTTTGCAAAAGTACCGGCGACGCGGACGCCCAAGATGTCGGGAACCAGCGTCGCTTCAGCGGCGCCCTGCACCGTGAAAGTGTCGTAATTGGCATAGCCGGCGGTCAGATAGCCATTGGCCTCTCCCAGATCCGGCTTGCGCGTGAAGAAGCTGATCGCGCCACCCGTGGTGTTGCGACCGTAGAGTGTTCCTTGCGGTCCGCGCAGTACCTCGACCCGGTCGATGTCATAGAGTTGCAGGCCATGGCTCGCCCGGAAGCTCTGATAGACTTCATCGACATAGACGCCAACCGGCGACGCAGTGGAGGCGGAAAATTCGTTCGCCACTGAAATCCCGCGCAGCGAGAAATTCGGTTGGGTGCGACCATAGGGAGTGGTGACTTGCAGGCTGGGGATCGCGCCCATCAAGTCTGAGGTCTCCGTGATGCCGCGCGTGCGCAGCGTCTCGCCGCCTATGGCGGAAACGGCGGCTGGAACATCCTGCAAATTCTGTTCGCGCTTCTGCGCCGTGACGACGATTGTCTCAAGGCCACCTTCCTGCGCCTCGGGCTTTTCGCCCTGCGATGCAGCGTCCTGGGCATGTGCCGGCACTGCAAGCGCACACGCGATCGATAGCGCGGTGGCACAAAGCAAATTTGTCCTAAAGGCTGTGACCATGACTGTCCTCCCCACGGCATTTTTTGATTTGGCGCCATTTGCCGCGCCTTGGGGCTCATCGTCCAATTCAATTTGTTGGCGAACTATTCCTCCCACTCATTGATTAAGGACTGATGAGCCTGCACCGCTGACGCTTCGTGGCGACGCAAATAACCCCATATATTTCATTGAATTAGTCACGCTGAGCGCGTCCATCGGGACGGATGCGCGCGTTCTGCTCGCCCCAATCGAGCCCTTCCAGACGATGTATCGGCGTAATTGGCGGTCCCGGCGGTTTCCCTTGTCGAGTTGCAAGGGGAATCAGCTATGATGAGATGTAGTGAGATACGGTTTCTTGGAGTTCATTCTACTATTCGCGGATGCATCTAAGTAGCTGATATTTCTAACAACTATGGCAGAAAACCGCGCCTCTAAATCGGCGGTTCTGACTTTTGAGGCTCATCGCGAAGCCGCCCGAAGGGGGCGTTGCCAATACGGCTGTCTCTGGTCGCTTGGTGGCAGGTGCTGGATGGGAGCGGAACAGCGCATGAATTGTGAGAACTCGATAGGATTCTTCTCGACATTCGACACTGCGGTTGCCGCGTCGATCACGTCGGCCCAGTCTTGGAGCATCCGCCTTCGCGGTGTGAGATAGAGCGCACTGTTGTAAGCGCCGCGCACCTCATCCTCGTCCTCGTGAGCGAGCGCCATCTCGATCCAATCCGGCTTGTAGCGTTCGGCTTCGTTCGCCCAGGTCGAGCCGAGCCCCCTAAACCCATGTACCGTCTGCCGATGGAGATACCCCATCCGATAACAGGCATAGATCATGGTGTTCTCGGAAATAGACTTTCCAGGCTTGGCTCCGGGAAAGAGGAACGCATCGTTCGTCGCCTGCAAGCGGCGCTGAACGATCATTGCGGCCTGGCGGGACAGCGGAACAAGATGCTCACGTTCCATCTTCATGCGCTCCGGCGACAGACGCCATAGCGGGTTCGGTCCATAGAGATCCTCGAACTCGTCCCTGGCCGCGAAGCGGGTTTCGCTGGTTCGGACCCATGTGAGCAAGGTGAACAGCAGCGCGTCACGGGTGATCTCGCGGCGGCGCGGCGTGTCCTCGCCGTCATAGGCGAAGATCGCTCGCACCAGCTTCGGAAACTCCGCGAGCGGCACGCGCGCCATGTGCCTGACGGGCGGCTTGGGCTTGAGCGCATCGTTGAGGCCGAGCGTCGGATCGATGGTCGCCCAGCCGCTCGCGATCGCGAAGCGATAGATCTGGCTGACGTTCTGCTTGAGGCGACGGGCGATATCGAGGGCGCCGCGCGCTTCGACCGCGCGGATCATCTCGAGAATCTCGGGCGGGTCGATTTCCGTGATCGGACGCTTCCCGATGACCGGAAAGACGTCGCGCTCCATCCGGTTGATGACGCGCAGGGCATGGGCCGAGTCCAGCCCTTCAATACGATTGGCGTGCCAGGCCCGCGCAATCTCTTCGAACAGCTTGAGCGCGGCCCTCTGCTTCTTCGCCCGCTTCCTGGCCTCGGCGGGGTCCTCACCCTGATCGAGCAGCCGCTTGGCTTCGGTCCGCTTCTCGCGGGCGATCGCCAGCGTGACGGTCGGATATTTGCCGAAGCTCAGCAGTTTTTCCTTGCCGTCGAAGCGGTATTTCAGGCGCCAGAGCTTCGATCCGTTCGGCTGGACGAGCAGGTGCAGGCCTTCTCCATCGGACAGCTTGTAGGGGCGCTGCCGCTTGGTGGCGTATTTGACCTCAAGTTCTTTCAAAGCCATCTGGGGGTATCGCCTGTTTTGGGGACAGCCGAAAAATACCCCCAAAATACCCCCAATCCAAATCGCCGTGGGTGGCCGCAGCCGGTCGCACCGGGACGCCGGCGTACGCAACGGGACGCGAAAAATATTTGATTTTCCTCGAAAAATGTCTGCCAGTGGCCTCAGTGGGTCACTGGTGGACAATCCGGGTTGGTAGCGGAGGAGGGACTCGAACCCCCGACACGCGGATTATGATTCCGCTGCTCTAACCACCTGAGCTACTCCGCCCCGAAGAGGCCTGCCGGGGCAACAATCCGCTCGGCAGGCGGCGCATTTAGGGCGGTCGGGGCATGTGGTCAACCGCGCAATTACGTGTCGCTCCCCTTTTCTGTGATGGGCTGCGAAACGGCTTCGTTCACGCGCCCGGTCCCGGTCACCAGCCCGCGACCAAACACCTCGGGCGAGGCCGTGTTCAACCGGGCACGGAAAGGGGCGCCATGCGCCTGCGCATAAGGATCGATCATCGCCCCCCGCGAAAGCGGCGCACCGATGCCCCTCGCCGACGTGCTACGCCCCGCCGCTCCCCCTGAACGCAAAATCCTTCACCGCCTCCCAGGGTCCCCCGCGATAGCGGAACAGAGCGAGGCCGCGAAAGACGAAGGGGCGCGGTTCGATGGTGCCTGCCAGCGCCGTCTGCAAAGCCCGTGCTTCCTTGACGGCAACCTTGTTCTGAATCGTCACATGAAGCGCAGGACGATGCCGATCCTGACCGGTGAGCATGCCATGGAAATGGTCCGCGATCATGTCGCGCAGATAAAGCATGTCGGGGCTCGACAGCTTGATAGCGGTACCACCGCCGAGCGGCATCAGACCATCGACCCGCCCCTTTACCGGCGCGAATTCACCGGCAATCCTCTTCAGATGGCTGCACAGCTCGGCCTCGCACATTGCAGGCAAGGCATGAAACAGCGTCACATGGGCTTCGAGAAAATTGCGCTCCGGCGGGAAATGCGCGTCCCTCAGGGCGGTGAAGCGGGCATGCAAATCCCGCGGAAGCAGCGCGGTAAGGATCAGCGGCGCGTCACCGGCTTCGTTCACATTTCCCCACGTTCGCGGCGGATTTCGAACCACTTTGCCACATTGCGGTTATGCTCTTCCAGCGTTTCGGCGAAGGCATGGCCGCCCGTGCCGTCCGCGACCATGTAGCGTGCGCTTGTTTCGGCGGGATTCAGCACCGCTGCGATCGCCTCGCGACCGGGATTGGTGATCGGCCCCTTGGGCAACCCCACCATCGTGTAAGTGTTGTAATCGTTGATCGCGGCGATTTCCGATTGGCGGATGCGGCGGCCCAGAGGCTTACCCTTTGTGATCGGATAAATGATGGTCGGGTCGGCCTGCAGCAACATGCCGTCCCTCACCCGGTTCGAATATAGCCCTGCGACCATACGCCGCTCGCTCGGCTTTCCGGTTTCCTTTTCGACGATCGAAGCCAGGATGACGGCGTCCCTGATATTATCGACAGCGATATCGGCAGAGCGCTTGGGCCACGCTTCGGCGAGGTAATTCTGCATCGCCGCCTGCATCCGTGCGAGCACCGCGCTACGCGCCTCGCCGCGCTCGAAATCGTACGTATCCGGCAAGACAGAGCCTTCGACCGGAACGGGGATTTCGCCCGTCAGATACTCCTCCGCCATCAGGCGCTCATGTACCAGGATCGAGGGCATGCCTTCGGGTATCGTGACGAACCGGCGGATTACCTCACCATGCTGGAAGGTATCGAGAATCGCGGCATTGCTCACGCCAGCGGGAAGTAGAAACTCGCCCGCCATAATCGGATCGGACGATCCGAATATCTTGGCCCGAATCAGAAAGCCGTCGACGTCGCCGATCAGACCTTCATCCGCCAGCTTTTCGGCGACCGATGTCAAGCTTGCGCCCGAAGGGACGATGAAGCTCGTATCCTCTTCGACCTCTGCATCGCCCCACCAGCCGGAAAGGAACCAGATCGCACCCACCGCCAAGAGCAGCGCGAGGACGCCTGCCACAAGGCAGCCGACTTTCTTCACATCAATCGACCTTCTTGACGATCAGCGACGCATTGGTGCCGCCGAAACCGAAGCTGTTGTTGAGGGCTGCTTTTACCTCGCGCTGCCGGGCTTTGAGCGGGACCAGGTCCACGCCCTCGGTGCCCTCATCGGGGTTGTGAAGGTTGAGCGTGGGCGGAACCACCTGATCGCGGATCGCGAGGATGCAGAAGATCGCCTCTACCGCGCCCGCTCCGCCGAGCAGGTGGCCGATGGCCGACTTGGTGGAACTCATCGAAGCGCCGCCGAGATCGTCGCCCAAAACGCGCTTGACCGCACCCAGCTCGATCGTGTCGGCCATGGTCGAGGTGCCGTGCGCGTTGACATAGTCGATATCGGTCGCGTCGAGCCCCGCCTTCTTCAACGCCATGCGCATGGCGAGTTCCGCACCCTTGCCTTCGGGATGCGGCGCGGTGACGTGATATGCGTCGCCCGACAGGCCATAGCCGACCACTTCGGCATAGATCGTCGCGCCGCGCGCCTTGGCGTGTTCGTATTCCTCCAGCACCACGACACCGGCGCCCTCGCCCATGACGAAGCCATCGCGATCCTTGTCATAGGGGCGGCTTGCTTCGGTGGGGCGGTCGTTCATGCTCATGTTGAGCGCACGCGCCTGTGCGAAACCGGCAACACCCAGCGGATTGATCGTGCTTTCCGCACCGCCAGCGAGCATCACATCCGCATCATCGAGCGCGATCATGCGTGCCGCATCGCCTATCGAATGCGCACCGGTCGAACACGCCGTTACCACGGCATGGTTCGGCCCCATCAGCCCGTATTTGATCGAAACCTGGCCACTGATGAGGTTGATCAAGCGCCCATGGACGAAGTGCGGAGAAACTCGGCCCGGGCCGCGCTCGTGCAGGACGATCGATTCACTCTCGATCCCGGGTAGGCCGCCGATGCCCGAACCGATCGATACGCCGGTCCGCAGCTTGAGATCGTCGTCCATCTCGGCAAGCCCGGCATCTTCGAGCGCCTGGCCGGCGGCATCGATACCGTAGACAATAAACGGATCGACCTGGCGCTGGACCTTGTGATCGACGCGCTTATCCGGATCGAACCCGTCCTCATGGTCTTTCGGCTTCACCTCGCAGGCGATGGTGCATTTCTGCCCGGTGGTATCGAAACGGGTAATAGGCCCCGCCCCGCTCTTGCCCGCGATCAGGTTCTTCCATGAGGTCTCTACGTCACCGCCCAGGGGAGTGACGAGGCCAAGTCCGGTTACGACCACACGACGCATGTAATTCTCCGCAGATAAGACAACAGGC
>MDTE01123218.1_pt1 | contig 66446 bp, 63 predicted proteins | sample 811231 | NCBI WGS metagenome assembly MDTE01 (sample SAMN05326651, study PRJNA326480) | marine metagenome | isolation source: seawater | place: Indian Ocean: Red Sea | collected 2010
TCGTCGTTTTCGACGTGTCACGTTAATTATCAAAAATAATGACAACGACGAGTCATGACTCGTCGTCGATGATGGCACGAATGCTCGGGCGAATGCTCGGGCGTGCTCCATCTCACCTTTTTATCATTTTACACCGGATTGGAATCCGTCCGCGCCCGCGCCTCAGTGTCGCACATGCCAGGCGCCCGAGCGTGCGTCGAGGGCGCGTCCGAGAACTCCTCGTATAAGTGTCCAACCTGTCGCGCGCCGTACTGCTCCGTCGAGTGCTTTAAATCGCACAAAGGTGCGCTCGAACCGACGCCGCGCGCCGAGCGGTCGATTGCCCAGAGACGAACGAATTCGCGACGACTGACGCTCGATACCTCCGTTCGACGACGCCGCAGAGACGCCGTGCGCGCGCGCGACGACCGTCGACCCGGTCGTCGAGGCGAAAGCGCCCGCGGAGGTGCGCGCGCGACCGGTTCGATCGTTCGAGGAGGACTCCGAGGACGAGCTCGGGACGCGATTGTATCGCGCCGACTTTGAGCGAGTGGCGAACGACGCGCGATTGAGGGAAAAGCTGCGCAGCGAGCGGTTGCAAGAGGTGATTCGCTCGATCGACGAGGCGGTGGACGGAGGGAAGGCGTTGGAGCGGGCGAAGGCGGATCCAGATTTCAGAGAGTTTACCGAGGAGGCGTTGAATCTGTTGGAGGCGGGACGGAGATAGAACCATGGGATTCATGGATAAGATGAAGGTGAAAGCGGCGGAGATGCGCGCGAGGGCACATTCGGTGGTGAACTCGCCGGGACACGCGTCCGATGGGTTTCGAAGCGCGGAGACGACGCCGGTTCGAGGACCGACGGCGAGGACTGACGGCGAGACGCCGAGCGCGCCGTCGCCCGTCGCGAACGGGACTCCCGCCGCGACGCGCTCGCCGGCGCCGCCGGTGGAACTGATGGCGAGTCCGGTGGTACTGAGTCCAGAGATATCGCGATCGTTAGAGGCGGGACGCGCGAGAGCGGAGGCGAAGCGCGAGTCGGCGGGCGGGGAGGAGAGACGAGACGAAGACTTCCTCCTCGACGGACTCGAGCGCGGCTACTTTGAAGAACCGTCGACGAGTGAACCTTCGTTCGATCCGGTCTTGGTGTCTTTGAATCGTCTGGGTTCTGATTTCACGGTGGAAGACCTGAGTAAAGAGGAAGAGCGTCTGTCGGAGCTCGTCGAGCGCGTGTCGACGGCGCTCAACAAAGAGATCCTGGCGCACGGGGAGGATTTCGAAAAGGGCATGAATAAGATTGCCGAGATTCACGACGCGCTGGAGGCGTCTGGGGTGTTGTTGAGCAATTCGCGTCGTTTACTCAAACGCGTGGGGGCGGATGTGAAGAGCGCGTTGAGAGTGCAGGGATCCCACACGACGAAGGGGTCGATTACGGGAGTGTTGGAGATTTTAGAGAACATCAAGTTTTGTCAAATGTGTGAGACGAAGATTCGCAGTCGGTTAGACGTTTCGGAATATGCTGAAGCGATGTCTCTGTACTCGAAAGCTTGGATGATTCTTGAGAACATGCACGCGTTGACGTGTACCTCGACGTTGAGGGAAGACTTTGTCGCCTTGCGGTGGGAGCTCGTGACATGCGTGGACAATGTATTGATAGATTTATGCGGAACGTTCGACGCCGCGAAGTTTACGAAGCTGTACGATACGTATCCGAAACTTGGACCCGAGGTGAAGCATTTGGCGGACAAGATTCAAGACGCGTTTTTAAAAGCCGTGGAGATGCAAACCGAGGGCATGCTGCGCCTACACGCGATGCTCTCGAGCAGTCAAGACGAAGCCGACACGAGACGTAAGAATAGAATGGGTTACAAGCAACTCTGCTCGCAGTTATCGCCCATGCAATTCGTGCCTTGCCTTCGCAAGACGCTCGAGTGCTTGCATGAAATATTCCTATCGTCGTACAAAATGACCGAGTGGTGCGAGACCACGATGCGCGAAGTCGTCGATGGTTCAGACACGGAAGCCATCAACGCGTGCAGTGCGTTGATCGCAGCCTTGGAAATCAACCGCAAACCAATCGTAGAGATGGCGAGCGTGCGTCTCGCTGCTTTGTTGCAGGCATCGGCCGCGCCGAGCAATGCGGCGTTCAGAGAGGTGTTTGACATGTGTCGCGTCTTCATAAACTGCGCTGAGGCGTTCTGTGGGGAAGAGTCCAGAGTGTTGCGAGCGCAGCTCGAACGAATCGGTGACAGATACTTTGAATCGTTACACAGCGCCCGATTGGACGCGACGAAGACGGTGCTCGAAAACGAACCATGGATTCCGGTGTCCTCTGAGGCGGTGCGGCGAGTTCGCGACGATTTGAGAAACGCGTTACAGCGAGGCCAACAGACGCACGCGCTCGGCACGACTTTGGGCGACACCGTGATCACGGGTTTCTCGTCAGAACAGGACCTGGACGCGAAATCTTTCGCCAAGTACGTCGATCAACCGAATCCGTTCGCGGACGACGCTTTCTCAAAAACTTGCGACGGCGCCGAGGCGGACGAAACTGACTCAAAGACCGCGGAAGAGGAAGTCGTCGAGGACGACAAGACGCAAGACTCCGCGCTCGAGGACGTATCGAATGAGTCGAGCGAGCACGCGGAGGAAACTGTGGGTAAAGACAAGAACGGCGCGCAATCCGGGTTGGATCAAGCGGGCGCGAAAATCACCGCGTCTTCGCTCTACATACTCCAAGGCATCGTCGAGTACTTGGCGCTCATGCAAGTGATGCGTCCGAGCGTGCCGGTCATCTTCAACGGCATCTGCCAACTCTTTGAGCTCGCCCTGGTGAAAACGTTCAACGCGTTCGGACGCACCGAGGCGTTGTTACCTGATTGTCACGACATGACGCCGCGCCTTCGAGGCACGCTGTCTCGACTCGGAAACTCTGGCGGCGTCATGGCGATTCGTCCCACGGCGCAAAAGGCGCAGGGCTCGACGGACATGTTGTCTGATACGAATTTCTACGGTTTGAAAGAGCGCGACGTCGCTCTCGAGTCGCTCTTGCGCGTCGCCGACGAGTTCAAGAGAATCAAGACGCGCGTCAAACGATCCCTTCCGCTCAAGGACGCCGCCCTGGCGGATCGTTTCTACTCTCACACCGTCGCCGCCGCCGATGACTTGCGCGAACACGTGTTCAAGAACGTCGCGTCTCTCCTCTTGAACATCGAATTTTGCTCCGAAGCGATCGGTGACGGCGATCCGAGCTTCGCGTTGGTCAATTCCACCTTTGCCGGCAAGTACAACGTTCGAGACGCGCCTACGAGACACAACAAGTGGGTCGACGACGTCCAGGCTGAACTCTTGCGTTTCACCACCAAACTCGCGTGCGCGGACGTCGCACCAGACGCCCTGACCATCCTCTGGCGACAAGCCGCGAGCGTCATCCAAGACGCCCTCGTCGACGGTTTCAGCCGCGTCAAAAAGTGCACCGACGCCGGTCGCGCCCTCATGACCCTCGACGTCAAAACCCTCCGCACCGAGTTCACCAAGCTCGCCCCGCCCTCCGCCTCCGTAGAATGGCGCTACGTCGACACCTACATCGACGCCTTTTACGTCCCCGAGTCCGAGGCGCGTCGTTGGATGGCTGTGCACCCGGAATTTTCCAAGGCGCACAAGACGGCGCTCGCGCACCAAGTCTCCGCCGCGCGTCGATGGAGCGCCAAACTCCGCGCCGATCTCCTCACCGCCATCGACGACGACGACGACGATCGATTCCTCGCCCCTTAGCTCACCTCTCCATCGCGCTTCATCACCGAATCACCCATCGGTGGGCGCGAATGAATGAATGCACGCGTCGTCGCGTAATCAATCAAAAAATCTGACGCGGCATCGTCTCGACCCGACCCGATTCTCGACCCGAATTCCCGCGGTCCACCGTCACTTCCCGACGCCGACGCGACGCCGCGCGACGAGAACGCACGACGCCAAACGCACGAATAAAAACTTTTCGACGCACACATGCCCACTCGCGAGGACGCCCCCGCGCACACGCGCGGATTCTTCGCGCGATTACTCTTCGGGAAACCGCGCGCGCCCAAGGCACCGTTGCCCGGGTACCTCGAGGCCATGGCGAGCGGACACACGGCGGATAGTGAAAAAGATTTGGGTGAATTCATTCGACGACGAAGCATGGACGAGCGCGGGGAGCGTCGAATGAGCGTGGAGTCGTCCCCGCGCGCGAGCGCGACGGAGGAGGCGGTCGATGAGGATGATTCCTGAGGAATCTCAGCGACGCTGACGAGGACGAAGGGCGACGGCGCGAGGACGGGAAGGCGCGGGGCGTGAGGGAGGTCCCGCGGCGTGACCGTGATGGTTTTTTTTGTACAGCACGTTTGTGATATATTTTTGTGACGTTTTATCATCGCGCGCGCGCGCGCGCATCGATTCGAAGCGAGGAGAGGGACGCGCGGCGGGGCGGGCGGCGAGGGCGGATGACCGAACGCGGTGGAATACGTAATACATGCGGACGTACGTTCGGGCGTCGCGAGCGGGAATGAATCGGTGTTAATCGATCTTGGCCTCTTCGTTGGAGAGTTCAGACTTGAGATCGAGCAAGATTTTCACCGCAGCCTTGACCTCGTCGTCGGCGTTGGTCAAGCCTCCGTCCTTCAAACCTCTGACGACGACGGCTTGGGCGTCGACGGCGGCGGTGAGCTCGGTGATTCGTTCGCGAACCGCGGACTCGTCGATCTGCGGTGGTTCCTCTACGACGGGCGGAGCGACCCAGTTGCCTTCCTCGTCCACGACGCGAACGTCGCCGTCTGAACCGTCGTCGTTCAGACGGATGACCCTATCGAAACGCACCGCCTGGCCCGTCTTCGTCCCCGAGGAATCATTCATCGTCCATACCGTCGCGTTTTCGATTCGGAACTTGGCCCCCGTCGAACTCATTCGCACGCCCGTGTAATTCTTGATGACCCCGTCGCTCGCGGCTTGGTCCAAGAGCGCTCGTCGCTCCGCCTGCGTCGCCGAGTCGCCCTCGTCGGCGCTCTTCGTGCTCTTCATCCCGACGAATTCTTCCCACGGTAATTCCCAGAGCGCCAGCGCCGCCTTGTTCCCGTAATTGAACACATCGTCTTTATCGTGACTCGCGCACGCGAACGGGGCGCTAAACAGCGCCTTCGCCGCGTCGTGCACCATGACGTTCCCCGTCAAGAGTTTCTCGCCCGTCTTGGTCTTGTACGACCCACCCAGGTCCAACGCGTGAAACACCATGTCGGGCGTCTCGTGCGGCGCCGCGCCCGAGCGCGACGACGCACCGACGGTCGTCTCGTCCTCGTCTTCCTCCTGATCTCGTCGCGACGCCAATCCCTCGAGCTCCTTTTTGCGCTTGGCGGCTCGCTCTTGCTTGCGCTTTTGATTCTTCTTCCCGTGCGCGCGCGCGTCTCGCGTCGACGACGACGTCCGCGCGCCGGGGCAGACGGTCGGCGCGATGCGCGCGCGGTGCATCACCGAGACGCGAGACATGTCGCGCGGTCGTCGCTCGCGCGCGAGATGCGTCCCCGAATCGCGTCGTCATCGCTCGAGCGAGCCATCGTCGACGTCACAACCCTCGCGCGACTCGCGCGCGCGGCGCTCGAGACGGGACTCGCTCGAGACGCGAAGAAGGTCGCGCGAGTCGTCCCGGACGCGCGACGCGTGCGGTGGGGCGTCCGGCGAGGGGGTCGCCGACGCATTAATCATTAATCGGCCGCAGCTGTTAACCGAATCGACGCGCGACGCGCGCGCGCGAGGACGACCGGAGGCGAGGAGAGGATGGTGCGTCGGTTCGCGTTCCCCGCGCGCGCCGTCTCGACGACGCGGTCGGTTCGCGCGCGCGCTCGGACGAATCGGGAGGGGAAATCGGGACGACGGCGACCTCCGGGCGTCGGGACGCGAGCGCCGCCGACGACGACGACGACGGTACGAAGGCTCGGTCAGCGCTTGGACCGTGGATCGCGAACGCGCGCGGATTCTTTATCGTGGAGCACGGCGACCGCGCTTTTGGGGTGCGCGTGGGCGGGAGCTGAGGCGAAGCGATTGCCCGTATTGTCCAAACTCGCCGAGAGCGGTCCGGTGAGCGCGCTGCTTCTGGGCGCCGTCGCGGCGAACGTCGGACTTCTTCCGTACGGCGCGGAGAGTGATTTATTGGATATTCAAAACTTTTGCGCGAACGTCGCGATGCCGATGCTTTTATTCCGTGCCGATCTCACCGTGGTGTTCGAGAAGTCGCTTCGACTTTTGCTGCCGTTTACCGTCGCGGCGGCGGGAACCATCGCGGGCGCGATTCTGGGTCAGGTATTCGTATTCGCGAACGGCGCGATGTTCACGAACGGTATATTTCTGGGTGGAGGCGAGGCGTACAAGATCGCCGCCGCGTTGGCCGCGAAGAATATAGGCGGGGGATTAAATTATTTCTTCGTCGGTTCGGCGCTGCAAATGTCTCCCGAGGCGTTCGCCGTGGGCTTGGCCGCGGATAACGTCTTCGCGCTGGCGTATTATCCTTTGAATGCCTGGCTTGCGAGACGAGAGGGTTTCGTACCGTACGCTGAACGATCGAGCGTGGACGAGGAGGCGATGCGATCGATAGGACTCGACGTCGAAGTCGAAGAGGACGACGTTCCCGCGAGCGACGAGCCTCGGCATCGCGCGCCGCCCACCATCGCGGCGGATGACGTTCTCGGCGCCGTCTTCACCTCCGTCGCCCTCTTGACCGTGGGTAGAATCATTTCACCCGACATGATGGGTCCTGTCGCGACGTTACTCACCGTCCTCTTCGCCACACTCGCGCCGAAATCCATCACCGATCCTCTCGCCGAGGCGGGACAAGTCGTCGGCGAGGCGCTCATATTCATCATCTTCGTCATCTCCGGCGCCGCCGCCGCCAATCTCACCGCCCTCACCGCATCCACCGACGTCTTCACCTTTCTCTTGGTCCTCTATTCCTGCCACTTCGCCTTCGTCCTCCTCCCACCCGCCCTTCCCTTCGTCCCTTACGAGCGGCGAGACGCGCTCTTGACGTCAAACGCGTGCGTCGGCGGACCCGCCACCACCGCCGCGCTCACGCAAGTCCTCGGCTGGCGCGATTTAACCGTTCCGGGCGTCTTGATAGCTCTCCTCGGAAACGCCGCGGGCACCATCACCGGTCTCTCGCTCGCGCCGCTTCTCGCCTCCCTCCTCTGACGCGCGCGCCGCGCGGAGAGGGACCGCGAGACGAGTCGTAATTCAAGATCAAACTGTTTACCCATAGAGACACCCGCGTCGTCGCCCACCCGCCACCGCGCGCGCCGCGCGTCCGCAGACCGCGCGCGGAGGCGTGCGAGGGTCGAGCGCGCGCGCGCGAGTGCGCGTCGAAGCGAGCGACACCGTCGTCGTCGCGCGCCGTCGTGGACGCGCGACGACGACGCGGAAGAGGGCGGCGGAGATCGTCCATCGGTCGGTCGATCGATCGGGATAATCGGCCGGTCGTCGATCCGGGGCGCGGGGTCGCGGTGACGCGCGCGGTGGACGAGAGAGGTCGGATCGCGCGAGAGAGGTTCGGATCGCGGGTCGTCGATGGGGGACATGAGCTCTTCGCCCGCGCGCGAGGCGTTTCACCGCGCGTTTTATACGGATGGGACGGCGGACGCGGAGGACATCGGAGGAGGGTGGGCGAAGGACGTCCTCGGGGCTTGGGGCGCCGACGTACCGTTGGTTGGACTGCGAAATGACGTCAAAGGGTCGTCTCAGGGCGCGATGACGCGAGGGACGACGAACGGTGCGGCGCTTATGCTGAAGGGTATATTGGGCGGGCGCGGCGGGCCAACCTTGAATCTTCGCGCCGAGACGGAGAGCGAGGCGAGGGCGACGAAGGAGCTCAAGGCGGCGAAGAAACGGGAACGAGAGCGTCTCAGAAGCTCGCGCAGGCGAAAGCAGCAGACGGATGAACAGAGAGAACGCGAACGGTTGCGTTCCAAAAAACGCCGGATGAAGATGACCGCAGACCAAAAGCGAGCCGAAGCCGTCAACAAGACTCAAAGAAGGGCGAATTTAAAACAAAAGAACGAGACTCTCGCCGCTGCCGCCGTTTTGGCGAACGCTTTGGGTACGGAAAAGTCAACTTCAGTAGCTTAGCTGTTTCACCTAGTTGCGCTCGACCACACGCCGACGCAGAGGTTCGCGTACGATGAAAACGTTCACCGCACGATCAATACCATCTACAGTACCTAGTACCAGTACTATACACGCATTAATTTCACTCATCATCACATCACCCACCGACTCTCGCTTCCATCGCATCGCTCTCGTCTTCGCCCGTCGTCCCCGCTCGCCGCGCGTCTCGACTCGGCCGTGTCCCGGGACCGCGAACGCGTCGATTCAATGTCCCGTCACTCTCCCCCGCGCGTCGCTCGCCGTCGTCGACGTCGCGTCCACCATGACCAAGTTCGACCCCGTCGCCATCGCCGAGCGGCGCGGCAGGGACCGCGCCAACCCGTCCGCGGCGGAGCGAAGGTTGCGCATGGAAAAGTTTCGCACCAGCGGCGCCCATCCCGAGCTCGAGCGCGACGAGGAGGACGTCGCTCGCCGCGCTCGCGTCGAGAGAACGATGACGGGACGGGACGCGACTCGCGCCAAAGCATTCTTGGACATCGCGGTGGCGGGCGCGCACGGAGGATCGGTGGTGATCGAATTGCTGGAGGACGCGGCGCCGAGGGCGGCGAGACGGTTCGAGGCGAGACTGGACGACGGGGACGACGACGGGGTGTGTTATCGAGACTCGTGCGAGGTCGTGCGAGTGGACGATGAATTGCGAGTGGTGTTCGCGTCAAAGGGGGCGAGGAGGAGGACGACGACGACGACGCTGGAGACGGAGGGGGATTTGACGCACGCGGCGGCGGGCGTGGTCGGTTTGGATCGAAACAACGGAGAATTTTCCGTCACCACGCACGCGTGCGAGTCCTTGGACGCGTCCAGTCAGGTGGTGGGACGCGTGGTGAGTGGATTAGATATTCTGAAGGCGTTCACGCATCGAGAGAAGGGCGCGCAGGTGCAGAATGATATTTCCGTTTCGGCGTGTGGCGTCGTTCGAGGAGGCGCCGACGTCGAGACGCTCGTCGGAGTCGCGGCGAAAGGGCGCGCTGAAGTCGCCGCGAAGGCTCGAGCGGCGGCGTTGGCGTTAAAGAATGAGACGAAACACGACACGATGAAGCGATTGCGCGCGGAGAGCGCGGCGAAAGGTAAAGAGATCGAAGAGATGGTGCGGACGACAGTCGCGAAGAAGACCAAGATGAGCGACGCCGCACCCAAACGCAAGGGGGGGATGCTAGACTCGATGTTGGACGACTCCTCATCGGATTCCGAAGAATAGCTCAATTAGATAGATGACAATACAGCATTAGTGAGAGAGATTACTCAACGCTAGATTGCAGAGAGGAGTTCCTCGATGACGGACACGTCGATGGCCGCCGGAGCCTTGCCTTTTGCCATGTCGTAACCCTTGCGACGCTCACGGTCGGTCGGAGGCGTGAGCGTTTGCTCGCCGAAAAAGTTCGTCTTGGTCACGACGCTCAACACTTCGACGTCCTCGGGAGCGTCGTTCATTCGAGTGGTGGAGACGTGACACATGAACTGGGCCAAATTTAATCGCTTTGTGTACCCCTCGCTTGTGTCCCCCTGCTTGACGTACAAATCCTGGAATTTAACGTCGTACATGTTATCGACCAAACGCGCCGAGTAGTCGCTGAGCAAGAGCGGACCGTTGCCTCGCAATTGGCCCGATCGCACGACCGTCAAGTCGAACCCGACCTTTTCGGACGCCTCGGCGAGCGTCGCCTCGGCCGCCGCGAACGAATCCAAAGCACCCTTGCTCCCCTCCACATCGCCACCGATGGGTAGACTCATCTGTCCCACCTGCACCATTTTTTGCGTGGGTTTATTTTGCTCGTCGAAGGGCTTCTCGCCGCGTCGATTCACCCCGACTCGGGAGAGTACGACGACGCGCTTCGCCTTGGACGCCCCGCGTCCGACGACGCTCGCCGCCACCGCCGCTTTTTCCCCGTTCTCGTGCGCCAGGATCACCACGTCACACTCCGATATCGTCTTCTCGACCTCCTCCACCGCGCTCTCGTCCACGATGGCGCACTTTTCCATCTCCGCGCGCGTCGTCCCGAACCTCTTGATGAAGATATCTTCCGGCATGTCATCCGGGACGAAGCCGTCCAGTGCCTCGGACGCGACGACGACGTTCGCCCCCCCCACGCGCGCGGAGAGGAGACCGACGAGGAGTCTACCCGTGGACGAGTGCGCGCCGAGGATGCCGACGCGAGGCGTCGGCGACGACGGTGCGGAGGACGATGAGGTGGTCGAGGATTCGGCCGTCGCGCGCGTCGCCGCGCTCGAGAGGCGACGCCGGTGGACGCGCGCGGAAACGCGAAACGGCGACGCGGTGCGCGAGGCGGCGACGTTCGTCGACATGACGCGCGAGACGACGGCGAAACGCGCGAGTTGTGTGGTTGAGGCGTCCATTCGAAATTGGATGTCACCGCATTGCTCGCCGCTCTCGCCTCGGCGACGTCGTCGGATACTCTCGCGGACGCGCGACGGAGGCTACGCGAACGCTTCCATCGATCGGTCGTCTCGCTCGACGTGCGCGCGCGTCGACGCGCGGCTGAGCGCGGCGAAGGGTGCACGAGCGCGTCGAGATAGAAAATGTCGACCACGAGGTGCGTCTGCGCGACCGCGATCGCGCCGAGACGACGCGCACGCGCGAGGAGGCGATGCGCGACGCTTTCGTCGACCGCGCGAGCGCTCGAGCGCCGGTTAGAGAGATGGGAGGACGCGCAAGGCGTGGAATTCACGTAACGAGATTTCGCGCCAAAATCGAAACTTGAACACACAGAAGGCCCGGACGAGCGCGCACTGACCCGCGGCGACGCTTTCGACGCGCTCTCGACGCGCAGGACGAATAATAATACTCCAAAGCTCGGCAGATTCGTCTCCATCGGACGGGTGGGCGTTCCGAAACCCGTGCAGCTGCCGAGCGAACGTTTCGAACACGGAGGACAGGACCCGAACGCGCGTTTAGTGCCGAAGAACGGTGCTCAGAACTGGAACGGCGATCGAGATGAGAATCAACGAAGAGATTATCATCATGATCGATATCGAGACGATCGACGGAGCTACGGTGACGACAGAGAGCGTGGATACGGGTACGACGGCGATCGGGGGCGGAGAAGTCACGATTTCGGGGGGAGAGACTACGGCGACAACTGGCGATCGAGCGATCGCGGTGAACGAATGAGTGGTTCCGGAAGAGATCTTGGACGTAGTTGGAGAGATCGGGATCACGGATTCGGGCGACCGGAGCGCACGAGTCCCGACCGCGAGAAGAGTTGGAGGCGCAAAGAGGAACCAGACCTGCCGCCTGTGACGGCGCCGGCGGCTCAGGCTCCTCGGAGAAGTTTTGAAGTCCATCACATCGCCGAGGGCGCGTTAGAGAAGTTACACATCACGCAGGGGGAGGGTGAGTGGCTGGAGGATGGCGATGACATGTCGAGGCTGGCGCCGCCGGCTTGGTTACTGCAAGACTCTAAACATGACGGCTCCGTTCCCGAACCTCGCAAGGATAATGCTGCTGACTCATCACCGCGTGTCAAGGTGATCGCTCGACCGAAAGAGCAGAAGACTCCGTTTAGAAGTGCCAAACTGCCGGAACATCTCAGGAATTCAAAGCGAGAGCCGGGTGAAGAGAAGAAGCTCTGGACGCCCCCCAAACCGATTGGTTCTGCGGCAAAGAAATCTGGGGAAAAGACTCACATTAGCCCCGCAAAAACTTCTTCGAAAACACAGGCGATTAGCGTACCGGAACCGAGGTCGAGAAAAAGCCTCGACGTGCTTCCTAGTCCGAAAGCTCAACCTCAGCCTCGCAAGTCGAGTTCCGCAAAGTCACGACCATCGCCGCCGCCGCCAAACGTGCCCCCGCCACCGCTTCCGACGAGCCCGATGCCACCACCCATGCCGCCGGGAGTTCCAATCGGAGTTCCAATTAGATCACCGGCCATCCCGCCCGGGGCTGCACCTTACATGATGCAGCCCCCTTTACCACCAACGCCACCACCTCCATTACCGCCCGGCGTTCCCCCAGGGGTGCAACCTCCAGTTCCGGCGGGACCGCCGCCGAAAGTTCACTCGACGAACGGGACGCATGACAGCACTAAAAATGCGAAAACGAACGAGTCTGCGCGAGTGAAACCGCCCGCGAAGAAGAAGAAGGCGAACAAGGTCCCATCGGGTTCTGGGGAAGTCTCGTCTTCGGAGAAGGAGGACGTCGGTACCAAGGACGCGGCGAAGACCAAAGCCAAGGCGAAAGCGAAAACCAAGGCGAAAGCCAAGGCGAAGGCGAAAGCTATCACTGACTCATCTCAGAATGAATCTTCCGATAACGCGATGCCCGTCCACACGCCGGCCAAGGCGAAACCAAAGCCGAAGACGCCGACGTCGAAGAAGAAATCCAAGTCGGCGTCGGATTCTCCCGCGGCGAAAGATACTTCTCCGAACCGAAGCGACGCCTCCAGAGCTGCAACAAAGATCACCATCTAATACGACATGTAACTCTATTATTTACACTACAATTTATCATCCCATGGAAACTACTTCTACTCGCTCGCTCGCTCACTGCACTCCAAAGACGGATTCCAGCGACGTCGCCGACCCGCTCGTTCCCGCCCCCACCGTCTCCCGCCTCTCGAAACACTCGGCCACCGTCTGATCTTCCGCCAACCTACACGGTTTCTCACCGCACACGCACGCACAACACGTGTCCAAACTCTCATAAAACACGCTCGTCGGCACTTGAACCAACGCGCTCGACCTCGGCTCGCGCCAATACAACGTCATCGAAAAGCTCCCGCTCGCCCCGTTGTACCCGATCGCCTCCATCTCCACGTCCTCCCCGGCGCGCAGAAACTTCCATCCCGTGATGTTCCCTCCCTTATTCGACATCGCCGTCACCCCTCCGTTCAACGTGAGCGACCCACCCGCGTTCGTCTCCAGCGCGAAGAGCGTCGTTCCCGTGACGACGGCGCGCAGGCGTCCTCGAAACCGCGCCAACGCGTTCGCGCTCACGCTCCCGCTCGCGAGCGGCAGCGCACCGACGACCGAGACATTCGCACGATTTTCCGTGTGCGCGGGCGTCGCCCCTCGAACGTCCGGCACGCGCGTCGGCGGCGCCGGATACGCGAAGACGTCCAATCGGAGCCCGCGGGCGTCGAGCGCGGGCGCGGGGGCGACCGAGACGTCCGAGATGTTCACGGCGGCGCGCGCGGGCGTCGGGGCGAGAGACGCGAGCGCGCACCACGCGATGAGCGCTCGAACGACGCGTCGCATCGCCGCGCCGAGCGACGACGCGGTGTGACGGGAACGAATGGAATGAATGAAATGAACAGTTATCAATGGGTATTCAGACTCTGTATCTGCCCTGCGGTTGACCGGCGGCGCCGGGTAACGCCTGCTTGGCGATGATGCCCTCTATGATGTTTTTCACGTAACTCTTCCCTTCCTTGACGACGCGCTCGGTGGGACCCTCGATGAGAAGGTAGAGCTTGCGGTCGCCGGGGGCGAGGGGACGTCCCGGCGGCGCGTACTGTCCCTTGGCGGTGACGGCGGCGCCGGTGTGGTCCATGATTTGCGCCAGCGTGTCCTTTTGCGTCACCTTGTAACGGGCAAACTGAGGGAAATCGTTAATCTCTAATTCGGTCTCAAAGTGAGAACCGGATTGGGTGGGTTTGGATTTCGAGCCCGGACGCGCGTGTTGCGCGGTGAGGGCGGCGGCGAGCGCGGCGGCTTTGGCGGCGCCGGCGGACGCGCCGTGCGCGAGAGCGTAGCTCTGGGCGACGGCGATGGCGTTTTGAGTGCCGGGTGTCATGGAAGATGATGTCGACGCTTGTCCGGTGACGGCGCGCGCCGCGGCGAGTTGCGCCGGCGTGCGCTGCGCCGGCGCGGCCGTTGCCGATTGTTTCAACTTTGCAAAGACGGATTGCGCGGCGGCTTGCGCGATTTGCGCGGGCGTCATACCGGCGGATTGTCCGGGCGCCGGCGCGCTCGACGGTTGTGCGTTCGGTTCAGGCGGCGGTGCGGATTGCGCCGCGGCTGCGGCGGCGGCGTGCGCCGCAGCCTGACCGGACGGGCCGACCGAGGCGTAAATCGGTCCGTCGTCGTCCTCCGCCTTGCCGCCGAACACGGGCTCCTCCTCGCTGTCGCTCTCTCCGTCGTCCACCGCCAATCCCGCGGCTCTGGCCGCCTCTCGCTTTTGCCTGCGCAGCGTCTCTTGTTCCTCTTGGTTAAACTTGAACCCAGAACCACCGAAACCAGAGCCCGCGGCTCCGACCAACCCGTCCTTGCGCTTGCGATTGAATTCGTCAGCCATTCGTTGCACGTCGTTGGGTACGTTCTGCTTGGAGTCTTTGAGCGCTTTCACCAGATCGGGCGCAAACTTTTCTTCGTCTTCGGAGATGAACGTGACCGCCGTGCCTTTTTGTCCCGCTCGACCGGTTCTTCCGACGCGGTGCACGTAATCTTCTAAATGGTTGGGCGTATCGTAGTTGATGACGAGCCTCAAATCCTTCACGTCGAGACCTCGCGCGGCGACCGACGTGGCGACGAGGATGCTACACACGTCGGATTTGAAATCGGAGATGGTGCTGTGACGATCGCTCTGTTCCTTACCGCCGTGTAGGCTGAGACACGGATACCCGCTCTTCAAGAGTTCTTTAAAAGTAGAATCCGCCTTGTCTTGAGTCGCCACAAAGATGATAATCTTTCCCTGCTCGTACCACTCTCCGAGAAGCTCCAAGACTCGAAGAAACCTATCTTCCTCGGGTCTCACTTCGACCAACTGCTCGATGTCGGAATTGACCACGGATTTTCCGCCGATTTGAATCTCAACCGGGTTATCGAGCGCCGCGCGGGCGAGCGCCTCCATGGTGTGTGGAAACGTCGCGCTAAACATCACTGTTTGACGATCGGGACGCAGATTCGACAAAATGCGCGTGATTTGCGGCTCGAAACCCATGTCAAACATACGATCGGCTTCGTCGAGCACCATGTACGTCACTCGACGCAGATTGGTGATCTTTCCGGAACCAGTCGTGAGCAGGTCGATCATGCGTCCGGGCGTGCACGCGACGATCTCCGCGCCCCGTTTCAATTCTGTGATTTGTCCCGAGATTCCCGAGCCGCCGTACACGGAGACGGCGGCGAAACCCATCGGCTTTGCGAAACGCTTGCAATCTTTACCGATTTGCGTCACCAACTCTCTCGTAGGTCCCATGATCATTCCGATGGGACCGTCGCCGGGGGCGAGCGGATCCTGAGCGTTGATGTGACGCAACATCGGTAAAACGTACGCCAACGTTTTACCGCTGCCAGTCTTCGCGACGCCGATGCAATCCCGCCCAGACATGATCACCGGAAGCGCTTGCGCCTGAATGGGCATGGGTTTCTCGAATCCCGACCTGCGAATCAACTCGTGCACGCGATTGCTCAATCCAGCCTGCGCCCACGACTTGATGGGCTTGGGGACTTTTTTACCGCGACACTTGATCCCGTCGAGCTCCACGCGCAGCGCACGAGTTTCAGCCTTTGTCATGGACGCAATCTCTCTCGCCTCGATGTAGAAATTCTTCTTCACCGGTTGATAATCGATTTCGTCGTGGTTGACAGTTCCGAGTCGTTCGGTTTTGCTCAACTTCGCCGTCTGCCTTTTCACCCACGCCTCGTCGTCATCGTCGTCGATTTCTTCATCCGCGCCGCCCTCTTTACCACCGTCTGCTGTCTTATCGCCGCCTCGCTTTGCCTCCTCTTCGGATTCCGACGCGCCGTCGCTGTCGTCGAAGACGTCGTTCATGGCTTGCATCTTCTTCGACGCCTTTCTCACCTTCTTCACCGGCACATACTTGCTCGCGACCGTCGGGATGACGGGACGCAAATCCACCACAGACTTTTTCACCCCCAACACGATCGGTCTGTTCGACGTCGACGCGCCTCCCGACCCGTTTCTCGCCGCCGCCTTGCCCGCCGCCGCAAACATATTCATCAGAGCCTCCTCCTCCGTCACCTCCATCGGCGTCGCCTCCGCGTTCGCCTCTCGCTCCGCCTCGGCCGTTTCTCTCTCCGACTTCTCCCGCTCCTCGCGCTCCTTCGTCTTGGCGATCTCTTCGTCCATGGCGTCGTCGTTTTTCGCCATGAACGCGTCCAACGGGTCCTCTTCTTCATCCGTCGTCTCTCCTCGACCACCGGACGCGCTCCGTCCTCGACGTCTCCCCGGCGACCTCACCGTCTTCGACCTCTTCGCGTTCCTTCCCTCCCTCTCTTCATCCTCGTCGTCGTCAAAAATCGGCGGCGGTTTCCTCGGCGCGCTCGCGCGCGCGTCGTCGTCGTCGTCGTCGTCGTCGAACATCCCTCGAACCACTCCCGGTCGTCTCACCGCGCTCGTCCCGACCATCGCGAACGACGATTTCGACGACGATTTCGACGACGACTTCGTCCCCGTCCCTCTCCTCGTCGTCCTCGCCCCCTCCTCGCCGTCGAGCGCGTTCGCCGCCGCCCGCCCGCGCGCGCCCGCGCGCCGACGCCCACGCGCGTCATCGTCTCCCCCGTCCCCCTCGTCCTCTCTCGCGCGCTTCGATCGACGCGGTGGCATCGTCGTCGTCTCTCCGAGAGTCGACGGCGTCGACGGGCGCGCGCGCGCGACGCGAGACGCCGCCGAGTGAGGGAATTCGAGAGAATGTCGACGAGGACAATCGCGCGAGATCTCGACGCGCGCGGACGCGAGGGCGAACGCGAGAGAGAGAGAGAGCGAGGAAGGCGCGAGGTGAAGGAAGCGCGGGCGTCGCGCGAGAGAGAGGGAGGGGTTGGAGCGAGAGAGGCGAAGGGGCGAAGACGCGCGGGGTGTTTTGAATCGTCGTGCATCGGACCGTGAGTGGACGTTGACGACGACGGAGCGACGAGGCGGGGGAGAGCGCGATGTTTTCGAGGTTCGGCGGTGGTGGGAGGTTTACCGCGTCGTATCGCGCGTATCCGGTGAGTTTTATCGATCGACCGCAGTTGGAGTTGGGGGATAAAGTGATTTTGCCTCCGAGCGCGCTCGAGCGGTTGACGCGCATGCAGATCGATGATTATCCGATGTTGTTCGAGGTGACGAACGCCAAGGAGGGAAAGAGCACGCACTGTGGGGTGTTGGAATTCGTCGCGGACGAGGGAGTGGTGTATCTGCCGTATTGGATGATGCAAAATTTACTCTTGGGCGAGGGGGACATCGTGAAATTTTCGTACACGACGTTGCCGAAGGGCACGTACGTGAAATTGCAGCCGCAGACGAAGGATTTCTTGGATATTTCCAATCCGAAGGCGGTTTTGGAGACGACGCTTCGTCAGTACACGTGCTTGACGGTCGGCGATACTTTTGTCATTCATTACAACAACAAGAAGTATTTCATCGACGTCGTCGAGGCGAAACCGGGCGACGCCATCGGTGTCGTAGACACGGATTGCGAGGTCGATTTCGCACCACCGCTCGATTACGTGGACCCGTACGGACCGGATAACACGAAGTTTGAGGACACGAACTCGGGAGCCATCAACGCGCCGACAGGGGACAAGGACACTGACGACAAAGCCGGAACGTCATCCGACGCCGCCGCCGAGGCTGAAGCGGCGGCGGCGCAACCGGCGACGAAGACTTTCTTGGCGTTCGCTGGTAGTGGTAACCGATTAGATGGGAAGAAAATATCGGACGTTGCGCCGAAAGAGGTGGAAGTTCCGACGACTTCGTTGCGCGTCACCAAGGAGTGGCAACAGCTTCGCCAAGGCGGCGTTCTCGGCGGGGAGACTAGTAAAGAACCGGAGAAACCCGATCCTGACGCCGACATCGATAGAAAACGGAGTGGTAAGGTTGTTTTCGGTGGCGCGCGCGCGGCGGCGATCGCACGAAAGAAGGAGAAGGCTGCGGCGGTGGTCAAGGACAAAGAGGAATCCAAGGGCAAGGACTACGCCGGCAAATCCAGCTTCCAAGCTTTCCAAGGAAGTGGGAACAAGCTGCGATGATTGATTCGTAGAAGAAATGTTGAAATGTGTACACGATTCATGAATTTTTAAAACATTCAGCCAGCCTAATACAGTACGCTACAGGAGGAGTTGTTTCTTCACGTACGCCCGAATGGAGCGTCTCTTCTCCACCGCCCTCAAGGTAAACATGTCCGCGATCACCTCCTCGTCGACCATCCGATCGACGATCTCCTCCGCCCGCATTAAATCATTCGTCGCGCTGCAACACTGAAGCAGCATGTTATACGTCACGCTCGTCAACGTGATGGCGTACTTGTCCTTGGCCCCGTTCACCAATTGCATGGCGCGTCCCCACCCCGGCGGGTCCGCATTCAGGTACCCCTTCGCCAGTTCCACCACCGCCACTTCGTCCGGATCGCACACGCCCTTTTCAAATATTTCATCGTACACCTTTTGCGCCAGCTCCATGTTCTTCCCGTTGACGCACGCCGAGATGCACGCCGTGGCGGCGAACGCGTCCGGAGTCACCCCGTCCCTTCCCAATCCCACGAGCACGTCCACCGCCGTCGACGCCGCCCCGCGCTTGGCGCACTCGCGCAATTTCGTCGTCGCTTCCTTGAGCATCTTCATCTCCTCCGCCGACGCCGACGCGCGCGCGACGACGACGCGCGCGGGCCCGACGTCCCGCCGCCGCCGCGAGGGCGGCGCGCGCGCGGAGGCGACGTTCGCGCGCGAGACGGCCCGCGCGGACATGACGGCGCGAGAGGGACGACCGAGAGCGCGCGCGCGCGCTCGAACGTCGAATCGATCGTCGTCGACGAGTGGCGTCGGGACTCCGAATCCTCCGAAGGGCGTTTGCTCTACAAAGTGCTCTCCGAGCGACGGCGTCTACGAGGGCGGCGAAGAGAACAGCGCGGCGACGCCTACGCTCAGAGTGGTGCCGACGAGGACGGGATTATCGAGAGACCAAAACGGAGGCGTCTTCTTCGCGGCGCGGAGGATCTCCTCGAGCGATGGTTCGCGTCCCGGCGCGGCGGCGGCGGCGTCTCGCGCCGGGGACGTCGACGCGGCGGACGTTTCCTTCCCTTTGCCATCGTCATCGTCATCCCCGAGGAGATATCGCGTCTCCGGATCGATTTTACGCAACCATTTCTCAAAGAACCATCGCTCGATCGGTCGCGCGTCGTCGGTTTTCAGCTCTTCGAGGTACGCGCGCAGCGCGCCGCTCTTTTTGTTTCTCGCGAGCCTGAGCCTGGCGTTCGGGACGAGGACGAACCACCAGAACGCCGTCGTCGCGCCGACGGCCGAGAGGACGATGAGTTGATTCCGAAGCGCGTCGGCGTCCATGGGAGACGGAACGTACGAGGTGGAGGCCTCGAGCGCGCGCGGTGAGACGATGGTTCTTCGGCCCGACGTCATCAGCGGTGAAGATGAATCGCATCTTCCTCGACGAGAACGACGCGAGATCGAAGGACGGTGGGGAACGAGCGAAGCGCGCGCGCGGTCCATGTCTCGCGAGCGAGCGAGCGAGCGAGCGAGCGTCGAGAGACGCGCGCGCGGCTCGGATTGCAGTAGTGCGGCGCCGCGGCTCGAGGAAGAGACGAGACGCGCGCGAGTACGAATGTTCAATCCATTCCACTACATTACAACAGCTCTGGCGCGCTCACCAATCGTCCTCTCGGTCTCGACGATCGTTCCCGTCCGAACGCCACACTTGGACGTCGTCCGAGCGTCGATCTCCGGACCAGCCGCGGTCTCCGCCTCGTCGCTCGCGCGGGCGACGATTGTCGAAGCGTCTTCCAGAATCTCGTCTGTCGTCGAAAGATCGGTTCGGTCGAGGACGGAAACCTTCGTTATCGTAAGATGGGCGCTCTCTGTGACGGTCAAAGCGATCGTCCGGGCGACGGGACGGTGGACGATCGTCTCTGTCGTTTCGGCGGAACGAGTCTCGGCCGCCGCCTCGATCGTCGAAACGACTTCCGAATTCTTCAAATCCGTCTCGGCCGCGATCCCTCCTCTCGAATCTCGGTGGTCGGTCGTCTAAACGATTATCGAAGCGACCGTCTCTGTCGTTTTGACGGAATGAGCCTCGTCTGCCGTCTCGTCCACCGCTTCGGCCCCCGCCTCGGCCCCCGCCTCTCCCGCCGCCTCGTTCATCGAAGCGACTTCCGAATTCTTCAAACCCACCTCGTCCGCGCTCTCTCCTCTCGAATCTCGGTGATCGATCGTCGTACCTATCGTCAAAACGACGACGATCGTCCCTGAATCCTCGCTCTCGACTTCGATCGCGATCTCGACCGCGTCCCCCTCTCTCACCGTAGCGGTCGTCGGAGCGCCGGTCGTCGTTAAATCTGCCGCCGAATTCTCCTCGAGAGGACGTTCGGCGGTCATTTCTGTTCGATCGGCGCTCGGATGCGGGCTTGAGTGATACCTTCGACGTGTCGATCGGCATGTCTTCCGGCGCGGGTTTCGCTGAATCAGCCATGCGTAACAAGCGTCGAATGCATTCCGTCGCCGCCTCCTTCGGAGGCAAGTCGACGAATTCACTCGCGTCCTCAATTTCATTCAGAGCCAACAGAACGCGCATCAAATCCGAGAGTTGCAACGCTGGATTGGCTTGTCTGTCTTGAAGCTTGTCGCACGCCGAACACTTACCTCGTAAGTGTGAGACATCCATACCCATGGCCGCCCGCAGGCGTTGCACGCCCGCGTTGAGCTTTCGATTATTCATCCTTCTCGGCAGCGGCCAATCGATCAATTGATACACGATCGAGTCCGGTAATCGAGCGAACAAGTCCGGTCGATCTCGCGTGAACGATAACACTAAGCGCTTTATCTCTCCCCCATCCGTCGGCGTCAAATCTTCCTCCTCTTCGTATTCGCTCGACGCCGCCGCGTCGCCGCCGCCGCTCACGCCTCTCGCCCATTCCGGTGTCTTCGAATCCGTCGAACTCGCCGCGGTCGCGTCGTATCCGTTCACGCTCGACCCCGTGTACCCCAAACTCTGCAAACGCACGAGAAACACGACGAACTCGGCCCATTCGCCCCCCCACGTCGTCGACGTCCGCACGCTCGCCAAGAGCGCGTCCACGTCGGCGTCCACGCGCACGCCCGCCGAAGCCGCGTCTCCACCGGACGCGTCCTCGTCGTCGCCGTCGAAATCGTTCATATCGATCATCCTGTCGACGTCGCCGTCGTCTTCACCGCTCATCGCGCGCACGAAACGTCCGACCGCCGACGCCGACGGCGCCGCGAGCCGTCGCCGAGACGAGGAGACGATTCGCGCCGACAGCGCGCGATTGACTCGTCCTTCCCCATCGAACGCGCGCGTGTGCGCGTTCGTGCGCATCACCGTCGCGCATCGAGACGACGCGCGCGTCGGGAAGCCGGCCGCGCTCGACGCGCGCGCGGCTGAAGAGCCGCCGCCACTCGACGCGGCGAACGTTTCCATCACCGCTGAACGCGCGGAGAGGGCGCGCGCGACGGCTCGCGACGCGCGAGAGAGACGTATGGTGAGCGTCTCACGCGTTGCGCGCGGTCGTGCGCGTCGAGACGGGCGTGCGGCGCGATGTGAGGACGTCGAGTTCAAAACTAGGAAGTCAATTTGTTTCAACGCCGCAAAGCTCTACATTTGATTGAGATACGCGCTGTAACCGAGATCTTCGAGCTTGCTCGCCTTGTTCAAAACGACGTTCTCCATGTCGTCTTGATAGGCCAACATCTTTGAGCACACGTCGGGCTCGTACGCCGAGACGATTCGCGCGGCGATGAGACCGGCGTTGGCGCTGTTGCCGATGGCCACCGTGGCCACCGGAACGCCCTTGGGCATTTGGACGATGGAAAGGAGGGAGTCCATGCCGTCGAGATACTTTAAGGGGACGGGAACGCCGATCACCGGAAGCGGGGTCATGGCGGCCACCATGCCGGGGAGGTGCGCGGCGCCGCCGGCGCCGGCAATGATGGCGCGCAAGCCGCGCGTGTGCGCGCTTCTGGCGTACTCGTTCATGCGCTCGGGCGTTCTATGGGCGGAAATGACGGTGACTTCGCAACCGATGCCGAAAGACTCGAGGACTTCCGCGGCGGCGCTCATCGTGGGCAAATCGCTGTCGGAACCCATGATGATGCCGACTTGCGGTGCCTTTTTAGCCGGCGTCCTGTCGCCCTTGGCGGCACGCAAAATGGTGTCCAAACGCTCCGTCGCCACGGCTGCGCTCGATCCAACGACGGTGAGGTGACCCATCTTTCTCGCGAGCTTCATGTCAGGCTTTTCGTACCAGTGAATGCTCGCGCCAGGGGTCGCCAACGCGGCGCCCATGAGTCGATGCGCTCGACCCATGGCTTCGTCGCCTTCGCCGTCGCCCAAAATGTTCTTCATCACCGCGCCGCCAACCTTAAGTGATGTGTCGCCGAGCGGCCAGCCGAGGATGGCGCGCAAGTGGTTCTCGTATTGCGAGCAAGCGCAGCCCTCGATGGTGTAGTGACCGCTGTTGTGCGGTCTCGGCGCGCACTCGTTGAGAAGAATCGAACCATCCTTCAACAGGAAGAGTTCGACGCCAAAGATGCCCGCACCAGTGAAGGACGCGACCGCTCGCTTCGCAGCCTCTTGCACCGCCTCAGCCACCTTATTGGGCACCGGTGCCGGCGTCGTCGTCGTGTCGCAAATGTTATTCTCGTGCACAGTCTCAACGACGGGGTACGCGCGCGTCTCCCCGTCTCTCGCGCGAACCACCATCACGGCCAACTCCTTTTCAAACGGAACCCACTTTTCGCAATACAAACCCTGTTCAAACCCCCCCAACTTGGACACCGCATCGTTCAGATCGTCCGCCGTCTTCGCCACGGCGTTACCGCGACCGTCGTACGCCAAACGCTTCGACTTGAGCATGAGTGGAAACCCAAACTCGTTCGCCGCGCGCTCGAGCGCTTCGGCGTCCGGGCAATCCGCGTACGGCCCGAGAGGAACGCCCGCGTTCGTGAAGTGCACCTTTTGCGCGTATTTATCTTGAATCGTCGCTAACGTCTCCGGCGTCGGTTGCACGTCGACGCCAGCCGCCGCCAATTGTCTCAACGCCTCGACGTCGATGTGCTCAATCTCCACCGTCACCACGTCGCACGTCTCCGCGAACGCCTTCACCGCCGCCTCGTCCCGAAAACTTCCGACCACCTGCGTCGCCGCGATCGATGCCGGCGCGTTCTCCGTGGGATCCAAAGCCTTCAATCGCACGCCCATGGGCGCCCCCGCGACGGCGAGCATGCGTCCGAGCTGTCCGCCGCCCAAAATGCCCACGCGCGCGTCTCGCCCGTACGATCCCTTCTCCTCCCTACAAACGCGACGCGTCGCGGAAGCGTTCTCCGTCAGTCATACACGCATTCATCGCGCGTCTCTCGACGCCGATTCCCCTCGCACGCGGTCTCGCTCGCTCCCTCGCCCGCGCGCTCGCTTTTTGAAAACCAAAACGCGCGAATCCACCCCCCGCGTCCCCTCCCCCCTACTCGCCGCCGCCCTTCCCCCCCGATCGCGCGATCCAACCCATCGCATCCCATCCCATCCCATCCCCCGTTCCCTCTCCACCCGCGCCTCGAGACGCCTCGATCGAGACGCACCGCACGCGAAACTTCTTCTCCCCGCTCGACGACGAAGACGACCCGCGCGCCACCGTCCACCGTCCTCGCGACGCGCGCATCGACGCCATCGCTCCGCGCGCGTTCCCGCGCCCCACCACGCCGCCGCTCGCCGTCGTCGTCATCGTCATCACCGCGCGCGCGCGTCTCCGCCGCCGTCGAATCGAATCGCGTCGCCGTCTCGAATCGCGCGTCAAACCCTAAACCCTACCCCTGTGACCGTTTTATGTGTACGTCGTGTGCACGCGTCCATCACATGGGGATGCGCGTGTCTCACTACGGACGAGACACCCGGGAAGAGACGCGCGAAACGACGCGCGAGACGACGAAACGACGCGGCGCGGGAGTCGGCGACGCGAGGGCGATCGATCGACGCGAGGCGGACTCGAGAGGGAGTCGACGCGACCGCGCGTCGGTGCGCGCCGCCGGAACCGCGCGTTCGGGTTCGTTCGCGGGGAGATCGCGCGTCGCGTCGTCGAGAGAGATTCGATTCGAGAGATTTGCGAGAGGTTCCGAGATGACGGGGACGGCGAATTCTCCGTCGTGTGAGAGCGGAAGCGCGACGCCGAGAGGTGAGGACACGGCGAGGGAGGAGGATGGAACGCGTGGGACGGTGGGGGCGGTGGCGTTCGAACCCGCGGCGGCGAGAGTGCTGTCGGTGGGAGGCATGGGGACGGAACTGCGCGAGAGGTTTCCGAAGACGACGTGGGACGACGCGGACGAGATGGACGACGTGAGCGTGGCGTTGGTTCGAGCGGAGATCGCGGGGGCGAGGGATCCGAAGGCGATGGGATGGAGCGCGAGAGCGGTGAGGCGAGGCGAGGGTGGGATGCCGGAGGAGGACGAGGGGGCGGAGAACGCGCGCGGGGTTCGAGAGTTGACAGAGGCGGTGCGGTCGAGTCATCTCGAGAGTCCGGCCGAGGTCAAGTATCGGTTGGTTTTCGCGTGTCCGACGGCGAAGGACGCCTCCGTGCGAACGATATCCACGGCGATAGCGTGTGGACTGAACATGGTCGACATGAAGTCGTGCGAAGGAGTCGATGGAATGTCGCTGTACATATGCACCGTGGACGGTTGGGTCGGCGATGACAAAAATACATTGGAGGACGTCGTCGAGGCGCAGTTAGCGCTCGAGTTGTGCGAGCTGAACGACAAAGAGGCTCGTGAACTGGAATCGCAGCACGGCGCCCCTTCGACGTCGGCGCCGCGAAGAAGGTTTCTCGCCGATCTCGCCGGAACGAAACGTTTGCGAAAACATCGCTCCAGAAGTAGCTTGGGACCCTCGCCGCAGTCGTCGACGCGCCAAGTCGTGAAGGCCAGAACATTAGCCTCTGAAACGACGACGCCCACGGATTCAGATACATCGCTGAATGATTCGTTCACCAACACGGCGGCGTCGGAGACGTCGCCCGATAGTGACCCGCTCGACAACGAGACGAGCATGAAGAGCGACATCGATGAGCAGCAAATTCAAATCGGGCACATGCTCAAGCGCGGCGCATTCGGAACGCTCTATCACGGAGTTTATCCCTCCACGACTTCCGAAGGGCGGAAAATGAACACTCCAGTCGCCATGAAGTACTTGACGGTGACTCGAGAAACGCGAGAGAGCGTGGAGTTGGATTTTTTGCAGGAAGTAAAAATGCTCAAGCAACTCGAGCATCCCAACATTATTGGATACATCGGGTCAATCGTCGACGGCAAGCACTTTTGCCTCGTGACGCAATTCGCCACGGAGGGTTCGCTTCGCGAAATCTTACAGGAGCGCGGCGTGATGCCTAATCCAGACGTACGAACGATTCTTTTAGGCATCGCTCGCGGTATGTGCTATCTGCACGAAGAAAAGTCCGTCATGCATCGAGATTTGAAGACTGCGAACATCTTGATGACGAATACGCTCGAGGCGAAAATTTCAAACCTCAGTCTCGCTCGTGAGTTTACTGGCGACGCACCCAGCGCATACACGGCAGAGACTGGTAGTTACCGATGGATGGCTCCGGAAGTCATCACCCACATGAAGTATAACTCGATGCTTGACGTGTACTCTTTCGCGATTATGCTGTGGGAAATAGTCACCGGAGGACAGACACCATTCGAGGAGTTGAATCCCATTCAAGCCGCCGTCGCCGTGGTGCAGCGAGGCGTTCGACCTCAGATCCCGCAGATATGTGATCCTCTTTTTGCCGACCTCTTAAAACGCTGCTGGAAGACGGATCCGGAAATGCGACCTCGCTTCCGAGAAATCGTCACCCTACTCGAGGCGCGAAACGTCGACGAGGACAACGTGCAAAGCGAGAGTGGGTCGCCCAAGTCGCACGACAAGAAGCGGTTTTCGTTATTCCGTTTCGGCAGAACAAAAAAGAAGAGTTGACGCGACGGCGCAATCTCTCTTCGTATATATTATCGACTGTCGTCATTGTAATGCAGTAAAAGAAATTTGTACATGTTGTGTAGGAACGTAAATTACAGAGTGTTCGCGTGTCATTTTAGACGAAGTGCGCCTCAACGTGAGGTGGGGAATATCGTCGTGAGCGAGGGACGAGTCGGGTTCACTTTCTTGACTTCTTCGCCGACGACTTCGACATTCTTATAGGTGTAGCCGACGAAGTTTGAATCCTTCGATTGTTCCGTATCGGTGAGACCGCTTCTTTTGCGCATGCTTTCATCTTCTTCGAAATCCTCAAAGTTTCGAGTGTCGAGATCGTGAGACACGACCGGTCGGTACGGGGGCGTCACCGCGTAGAGCGTGTCCCAGTTGAGGCCTTTAAAAAATTTGTGCGACTTGATCTCTTGAACACCTCCGCTCGTACCCAAACGCTGGTCGGCATCGCACAACAAACGCTCGATCAAATCTCGAGCTTCGGTGGAGATGGGAGCGTCGTCTGGGATTCGCAAATGATGTCTCCAATGGACGATTTTTCGGCACGTCGTCATCGGCTCGTCGCTGTAAAACGGAGCGTATCCCATGAGCATCTCAAACATGATCGCTCCGACGCTCCACCAATCGCACTCCATGCCGTATCCTTTCTTCAATAATACTTCTGGGGCGATGTAATCGGGCGTGCCCACCGTACTGAACGCCAAGCGACGTCGGTTCTTTTGCCAGTTGGCGAGATCCTCGGCGCGTTTTTGGTCCGCCTCCGTCTTCGACATCGCGGGTGCGTCCACGGCGCTCTTCGACATGGCTTCGTTTTCCAAAATTTCGGGCAAAACCGCATTTTGATACGCGGGATCGATGGGTTTGCACAGACCGAAATCGCTGAGCTTCATGCGACCGTCCTTGTCGAGTAACAGATTATCGGGCTTGATGTCTCGATGAATAAAGTTGTGACGATGAATCGTCTCCAGGGCGGTGATCGTCTGCGCGAGGTAGAAACGCGTCTCTTCCTCCGTGAGCGTATCTCGTCGAATCAAGAGCGTCATCACGTCACCGCCCGGTAAGTACTCCATCACCAAGTACAAAAATTGATCGTCTTGAAACGAATAGTACAGCGTCACCACCGTCCTCGAGTTCACCTCGGCGAGCAAGTTTCGCTCCGCCTTGACGTGATCCACCTGTCCTCGACGCACCATCTCCGACTTTTTTAATTTTTTCATCGCAAATATCTCACCAGTCGTCTTCAATCGCACCAATCGTACCTCACCTGCCGCGTCGCCGAGCGAAAACGCCGAATATTCCTCCGTCAGTCTCGTCGCCCCCGCGCGCGTCCCCCCCCCCGCCACCACCTCGCATCGCTCGCCTCTCTCCTCCCTCTCTCACGCACCGAAAGCCCCGCGTCCGATCAATTTCAACGGTTCAAAATCCTCCACGCGCATTTTTTTCGTCGTCCCGTTCGCGCCCGTCCCCCGTCCCTCGCGCGCGTCGACGCGTTCGCCCGCCGCCGCCTTCGTCGCCGCCGCCGCCGCCGCCGCCGTCCCCTCGACCTCCTCCCCCATCGCCACCCCTCGCGCCGTCGCGCCCGAGGTCACGGACGCCGTCCTCTCCTCGCGCGTTCCCCGTCCACCTTTCCCACTCGTCCGTCCCGTCGCCTTGGCGAACGCTCGCGACAGCCATCCACCGCTCTTGGTGGATGACGACGCCTTGTCCAATCTCTGGGACGACGGGGACGTCTCCGTCGTCTCGCGTCCGTCCTCGGGCGTCTTCGCGCGCGTCGTCCACCGTCCCATCGCGCGGTCGCGGTTCTTCCGAACGTCTCGTTCGCGTCGGTCGCGTCGGTCGCGTCGTCGTGTGTCGAGATCACGCACGCATCGAATGCGATCGATTCATCTCAAAAGTCATCCAATGCGTGCGTGGAATGCACGCACCCCTCCCATCGACGTCGACGCGCGCGCGAACGCGAGAGCGCGACGATCGAGGGCATGGCGGAGACGACGTCGAACGCGTCGTCGACCGAATCGTCGTCGAACGCGTCGTCGTCGAACGCATCGAACGACGAGGAGGATTCCGACGACGACGCGAACGTGATGCGAACCGTCTTGGACGCCGTCGTGCGCGCGCGCCTGGCGCTTCGTGCGACGCGTGAGAGCGCGAGCGCGCGAGGTGGATGGACGACGACGACGCGTGACGTTCGACGAAGGGTGCGGGAGAGGCGAGAGGAGGCGATGCGGGCGTGCGCGAGGGCGATTCGAGAGGGGACGATGGATGAATCCGACGACGCGCGCCGAGGCGCGAGCGAGGAACGGGACGTCCTGCGCGCGTGTGCGAGAGCGGCGAGAGAGGCGCGAACGATGGGGGCGACGGCGTTGATGCGAATGGTCGAGTCGGGGGAACCGACGCGATGTTTAGACGCGATGCGAGAGGAGAGAGAGGAAGCGACGGCGGAGACGAGGAGGCGCGCGGCGCGCGTCGAGAAGACGGCGAGAGAGATCGAGGCGAGGACGCCGCGAGTCGTCGAGGACGTCGAGCGGGCGTGTGGGAGCGAGAGGTGCGTGAAAGAGGCGTTCGAAGGCGCGAGAGAGGAGGTGAGGAAGGCGTTTGAGGGTGAGAGAGAGGCGCGCGCGAGGGCGGCCAAGGCGACGCGCGCGCGCGCGCGAGACGCGGAGGAGACGATCGATAGAATCGTGGAGACGCACGTCGGTCTGCGGTGAGAGAGGGTCGGGGGAGATGGGTGCGAGTGCGAGTGGTTCGGCCCGCGACGACGCGCGCGGGGTCGTCGATGAGGAGGTGGAAAGTGTCATCCGGTTCGTCTCGTTCGGTTTGATGCATTGATGAATGTAGTGCAATTGAAACGAGCGACGCGACGCGACACGCGCGCGCGCGCGCGAGATCTCGCATCGCGAACGACGCGCGAAGGTGCGACGGCGACGGTGCGCGCGAGAGAGCGCGAATACGCACGGCTATGCCCGCCTACGTCGCCGAACACGCCTCGCGAATCCTCGCCTCGGTGGCGGCGTGCGGCGCGGGACGTCGCCCTCGCGCGTCGACTCGAGACGTCCCCGCTCGACGACGACGCGCGGAAGAGGACGGTGATGACGCTCTCGAACGTCCGCGCGCGTCCACGATCGCGCGATTCGCTCGTAAACCGCAGCGTCTGAGCGCGAATAAAAAGCGCGCCAAGGAGGAAAAAGCAGCCGAAAAGCGACGAAGACGGGAGCTCGAGCGACGACCGCCGCCGACGTCGGAGGACGACGCGCTTCGCGGACGCGTCAAAGATGCCGATCACGACGCGAGGCGATGGTTGGGACAACACTTTCTCGTGGACGCCACCGTGGTGACGGACGCGGTGGAGGCGGCGCGTCTGCGCGCGGGGGACCGGGTGCTGGAAATAGGACCGGGAACGGGGAATCTGACGAACGAGATGTTGGCCCTCGGCGCGCGCGTGTTAGCGGTTGAGAAGGATAGGAATTTAGCGGGGAAACTACGCGAGGGATTGTGCGAGGAGTACGCGGAGACGTTTGAATTGGTGGAGGGCGATTTCTTAAAGTGGGACGGTTTGGCGGAGGCGTTCGCGAGACGGACGGCGGACGAGCCGAGGGCCAAGGTTGTCGCGAATATTCCGTACAACATCACGACGGACGTTTTGAAGGCATTGTTACCCATGGGTGCGACGTTCGAGGACATGATCTTCATGTTTCAGGAGGAGGTGGCGCAACGTTTGGTGAGAGACGACGCGGGGGGAGGCGATTATCGAGCGATGAGCGTGCGCGTGCACTATTATTCAAAGCCGTATTACATTCGTCCGGTGTCGCGACACTGTTTTATGCCCCCTCCGAACGTGGAGTCGTGTCTGATCGGTTTCAAACCAAAGGAACCGCACGAACTCTTACCCCTCGAGGGCACGGAGAAACAGTTCTTCACCTTTGTCCAGGCGTGTTTCGCGCAAAAGCGCAAAATGTTGCGCAACAATTTAAAGGCGGTATGCGCCGAAGACACGATGGATCGGGCGTTTGAGATGCTCGATCGCGGTACAAAAATTCGTCCACAGGAGCTGACGATGGAGGAGTACGTCAGGCTCTTTAATTTCGTCCGCGAGCGAGAGTCGTCGCCGACCGAATGACTGTCGAAAGCCGCCGACCGAATGACTGTCGAAAGCCGCCGACCGACGCATGTAGCAGTGTAAGTAAGTAAGTATTCATGACAACGATGATTTTACATTTCGACGCGATCAACCGACGAAATGACTTAGTCGCACGCGCGAGCGTACGCTCGAACCGCGAATGCCGCGTGAACGTTTCGACGCTCTGGCCTCAACCGATCACGCGACGGTTGGCTCACGCCTTTTTCAAGATGAGTACCCCGTGCCAGATGCTCCACACCCATCCCACGAAGAAGACGAGACACATCAGCCACATGCACGCGAAACACTTGAGTCCCTCCATCGTCTTATCGGCGACGATACACGCGACGAGGGTGCCGATGCCGGGCATGAAGACGTTCAGCAGTAACGCGGCGATGGCGACGTTTTTACCCACCCTGACGACGGCATCTTCGTGCGTCTTCTTGATGAAATCGACGACGCCGGACATGTCTCTCGTATGGCGCGCGCGGCGGTCGGTGCGTCGGGGTGTGACGTGACGACGGGGGGGATTATACAATTGGAATTGTGACCGGCGAGAAGATATTTCGAGCCGGCGCGAGTTCTACGCTCACTCGACGATAATTCACTAACTCTAAATACATCGACGATTCGAGCGTCACCCGAAGGTATTGAGCGCGCCCTGGGTCTGGTCGAGGAAGGCTTGGAGCCGAGACTTGGCGACGCGACTCGCGGCGGGTTTGTCCGAGTCGTCGTCCAGGAGCTCGTTTTGGCGAACGCTCGGCTCGCCCGCGGGCCCGTCCCAAAATCCAAACGGCACGTCTCGCAGACGAGGATCTCTCGCGCGAAGAGCGTCAGCGAGACGGTTGGCGTCCTCGATCGTGACTTTCACGGGATCTCGATGATCGGTGGGCGTGAGAAGCACGCCGCCGGGCCGCGCGGCGGCGGCGTCTCTCGACATCATCATCCTCACCAAGCTCGGCGTCGGAGGCGACGCGCGAGAGTCGTTTCCCCGGATCATCACCACTCCGCGCGCGGAGGCGAGGTTTAGGTAGGCGTTGGACACGCTCACGCCCCAACAGTTGGCGCACGGCGCGCCCTCTTCGTCTCGTCCGCTCGTGGAGGCATCTTGTGCCGAAACATCCTCCGTTCCGGCTCGGGACGCGATGGAGGCGTAATCGGGAGGAAGCGCGATGGCCCATATCGCGCGGTAAGGTTCTATCTTTGCGAAGAACGCGTCGCCCGTGAGAACGCGGCGAAGCGCCATGTCGCGCGTCCCCGAGTGCGGGGGCCCCAGGGGGGCTGGTGGTTGGCTCGGACGTTTTAAGACTACCTATTTTGTTTGCAAATTTCCACTACTGCTCACGTCGAGCTCAATCATCAATCTAACGGCGCCGAAACCTTGCCTTCTCCGCCCATCATCTCCTTCTTGAGCGCGGCGATGCGCTTGGCGACCTCGGGGTCCTCCTCCGCGGCGTCGGCGGCGTCCTCAGCCTTGCGCTTTTTGTTCAACTTTTTCTCTATGTCGTCCGTGATCGGGGTGTTCCACCAGATTGGACCTCCCATGATGCCGTCTCCCGAGCAGCATGAAATGCATCCGGTCTTGACGTTCGGCGTCAAGCGCTGTTGAGGAGCTCTGGAAGCCATGGGGACGCGACAGATGCTCGTCGTCCCGAAGTTTGTCGCCGACTTTTGTATGGACAGAAGCGAACACAGGTTTTCGTATCCAGGTTTGCGCCATTTGGAGATGAGCGCCTGATCGGCGATCTTTTCTCGGCACAAATAATCGTACAGCTCTCTCTTCAACGCCTTTCGCTTGTACATCAAGTCAAAGATGAAGCGATTCTTTTCCCAATGAATTCTATGAATTCTCCACGTCAACTCATTCTTTCTCTTCCCCTCGTGCTCCTCGTTCACGGCGTCCTTCATCTGGTTTTCAAAGTCCTCGATCGCCTGCTCTATCATCTCGAATCCCTCGGGCGGCGCCTTACCCTTGAGTCGTCGTCGAAACGACATGACGACGCGTCGATAGGGTTGATTCCGCGAGGTTGTGTGCGGCGGCTAGACGTCTACGTTCGAGATGTGCCGCGCGGGCGAGCGAGAGGTGCGACGCCGTGAATCTAATCTACCGTGTCTCGGCGCGACGACCGCGACGACGACGTTGGGCGCGCGCGTGCGACTGAGGTCCGCGGCGGGTGACTCTGCCAGTCGCGGCGGCTCGCCGTCTAGAATCATTTTACAAAATCTACTCTTCTACGCCGATGATGCGACCCGTGTCGTCGCGTTGAAACTTTGAATCGTCGCCGCCGTCCGCGGCGCGCCAAGCGACGTCCAAGCTCGGTCGAACGGCTCGAAGTTTATTGACGAGTCCTTCCCAGTCGTCGTCTTGAGCGCCGGGATTCCCACCGATGACTAACGTTTGTAAATTCGGGAACGTCTCCGCGTTTTCGAGAGCTTGAACGAGCGCTCGGAGACCCTCTACCGTCAGTCCGACGGCACCGAGGTCGAGCAGTTTCACTGGGCATCCGCGCGCCGAGTCAAAGATTTTGCCGACACCGGCGTCTCCGAAGGCGTTGTCGAACAACGAGATGGACGACGAACCATTCAGGGCAAAGATTAGACTGTCAGCGGACGCACCGGTGAGACCGCACGATCCAAGATCGATGGATTCAGGCGTTCGAGATGCAAAAGCACCGTTTGCGAGCGTGGCGAGCCCGCTGTCTCCGAACGCATTACCGCGCAGGTTGACGTTGACACATTTTGGGCTGGCGCGCAAGAGACTATCGAGCGCCTCCACGTCTCGCGCTTCCTTGATCTCACACTGGACGAACTCAAACTCAAGAAAGTTTGTCTTCGGCCCCGTTCCGAAACTACCGAAGCACGACTCGGCGCCACCATCTCCGAGGTTGACGCCGCTCATTTCCAGTCTCTCCAAACTTGCCTTCTCTTGCGCCAGACCGGCACCGATTTCCCGCAGTTCCTCGGCTTTGACGGAACATCTCGTCAATCCGAGGCGTTTCATGCATGAGGATCCCTTCAAAAAGTTCCCTAGAGCTCTCGCCGCGTCGGAATCAAGAGTATTATCCGTCAAGTCCAACGTCTCGAGCGTGGCTCCAGACTTTGCGCCGGCGAACACCGCCTCGTACCCGACGGCTCCGAAATTCTCATTCCTTCCCATTCTGAGCTCTCTAACGCTACCGGACTGCTCCAAAACTTTCCCGATCGCTTTACCGCTCTCATCTCGCACGCCTTTGTACTCCAAATCGATTCTTTCGATGGCCGCCGAGTGCGCCAGTCCCTTGAGCGCCTCATCTAAAGCGCACCCTTCCTCGCACGCGTCCCCGAAAGATTCGTCTCCGATGCACAACGACGCGATGGAGCTATTGATGGCGAAGCACTCCGCCCACGCTCGCGCGGCTCGCGTCGTCACGCGATGTCCAGAGGCGTAAAACTCGCGAACGTGCTCATTTCCCTCCAACGCCTTCGCCGTGTCGATTTGTAAGCTCTCATCGAACGGGCGCACGCGCAGAACGTGCACCGACGTGAGCGTGGCGTCGTTCTTTTCGATTCGCATCAGCCATGACGGCGCATTGCCCTCCGGGGCGGGCTTTCCCCACGCCATTCAAGACGCTTCTCGTTGTGTCGAGACAACCGGCAGACCATGGCGCTTCGTCGAGCGCTCTCGCGCGGAGCACGCGCGGCGTTCGCCACGTTCGACGCGCCTTCAACGAGAACATGTGGTCTCTCGTCGACGCGCGCGCTCTCTCGCGCGCACAACACCGCGTCGGCGTCGACGTCGGCGAGCGAAGATGCGCCCATCGGTCAAGTCGATGCCAGGGAAAAGGCAAAGTTTGAGTCCGACGCCGCGCTTTGGTGGAACGAGGACGAGGGCCCGTTCGCGGCGTTACACGCCATGAATCCTGTGCGCGTGCGATTCATTCGAGACGCGCTGATGCGGCGGTTTGAGAAGGAATTGGCTCAGAACCCGCCCTATGCGGCGCTGCGAGGGGTGAAGATTTTAGACGTCGGGTGCGGTGGGGGGATTTTAGCGGAGAGTTTAGCGAGATTAGGAGCGGACGTCACGGCGATCGATGCGGGGGCGGCGAATATCGCGATCGCTGAAGCGCACGCGGCGTTAGATCCCGACTTGGCGAAGAATTTGAGGTACGAGGCGGTGACCGCGGAGGAGCTCGCGTCTCGCGGCGAGACTTTCGACTGCGTGACGAGTTTAGAAGTGATCGAACACGTCACCGATCCGCTTGAATTCACGCTATCGATCAGTCAACTCGTGAAGCCGAGCGGTTCGCTCTTCATCAGCACCATCAATCGCACGGCGAGATCCTTTGTGATGGCTATATTAGCCGCCGAGCGCATTCTCGGCATCGTGCCGCCGGGAACTCACCAATTTACAAAGTTTTTGACGCCTGGTGAGGTGGCGGTGATGGCGAGTCGTGCGGAGTGTGAGATGAAAGAGCTCGCGGGGATGGTCTACGATCCTCTGCGCAACAAGTGGTCGCTTTCGTCAGACACCCAGATCAACTTTATAGCCCACTGCGTCAAGGAGACGCCCCCCTGACAGTCATCCATTTCCAACGCTTTAATCACAGCATTAGTCGCAGCATTCGCGTCACAGTGTTACAAAACTACTACCTCATTCGCTAGATCACATCACGGATCGCTATGCGGCTCAAGACCGCGTCCTCTAAGCTACCGAGCTCGAGCTCGTTTTCGTGCACCTTGTACCACTTTCGCAGCGAAGCCTCATCCACCGCGGGCCGCGCGTCGAACGCCACGCAGTCCCCGCGCACGGCGTTTGTGATTTTCTCCGCATCCTCATCCGTGGCGTCAAATTTGCACAAGATGAGCGCGTCTGATTTCTCGTCGCCCCCGAATCGACGAAACGCCTCGCTGATGTGCCGATTCGGCGACAGAGAAATCACCAACTCCGAGTGCACCGCTCGCGTCACCAGCGCGCCTCTCGCTCGCGCTACGATCGCTCGATACGCCGCTAATTTCAAACACGCCATCCCCGCCACCGCGCGCGCGTTCATCACCGCGCAATCCAACTCTCCCGACAGGAGCGCCGCCCGCACCTCCCCGGCGTTCGTCACGTTCGCGAACGTCCACACCGCGAGCCGCGCCGTCGTCGCGACGTCGCCCTCGCCGCAATACTCCAACGATATCGTCTCCATCGCTCGCCCTCGCTCGCGCCTCGGTCGACGCGCGGACGACGAATGACGACACTCGTCGACGCGCGGTCGATCGCGATTGATTGATTGTCAATTTCCCGACGTCATGACGGCGACGGACCAGACCAAGGCGTCGCCCTCGTTCCGCGCGAGCGAATCCCTGCGCATCCTCCGCGATCACGCGTACTCGCTTCGAGACGTTCCCGCGCCGGACGAGCCCGCGAGCGTCGGTCGAGGCTCCGCGAGCGCGCGAGCGCGTCGCGAGCCCGACGCGGAGATGACCGACGAGGACGACGCGACGGACGCGCGCGAGGGGTCGACGGCGCGCGCTGGGGTGAGATTGAACTCGCCGCCGTCCGCGGGAACGAGCGCGAGCGCGCTCGAGGACGCGGAGAGACGTCGAGACGCGCGTTCGTCGAGCCCGGCGCGGCAAGGCGCGGCGCGACGCGTCGCCGAACCGATTCCGAGAGTGCCCGTGCCGGCGCCCATCTCGAGCGGAGACCGGAGAGAGTTTCAGGAGGCGCAGGAGGCGCTCACGCGCGGGACGATGGAGGTTCGACGCGTCGGCGCCGAGGTCAGGGACAGGAGAACGCCGTCGTTGGAGCGTGTCTCATAGTGTAATAGATTCTAGCCGATGTAATGTGCGAATGGTGTCTCTGCGCCGGGCGACGCGCATCGCGCGAGGTCTCGCGAGGTCTCGCGAGGACGTCGTCCGCACACGCGAACTCGCGGCGCACGTCGACGAGCGGGCGGTGCGATCGAAGGTCGTCGCTGAGGCCGCGTTCGAGCGCGCGCGTTCACCGAATCGGGTCCCGCGTCGGCGCGATCGCGCGCGTAGGAATTCGAAGCCCTCGATCGACATCATGAGCGCTGAAGACGAGGCGGTGGCCGGGGTTCCGGCGTCGTCCATGCTTTTCGCGGTGCACAAGCACTTGCAAACGCGATGCGCGGCGAAGACTTCGGCGTTCTTGGCGTGCAAGAAGCAAGATCAAGATCCGGAGAAGTGCTTGAAGCAGGGCGCGGCGATGACGGGGTGTTTGGTAGAGGTGCTGCGGGACTTGAAGGCGACGTGCGGGGACGAGCTGAACGGATACGCGGGGTGTTTGGATTATCGGAGCAATAACTTTGAGAAATGTCGGGCGGAACAGGAAGCGTTTGAGACGAAATGTTCACTCAAGTGATGTAATTGAATATTAGCGGCTAATAGGAAATCAAAACGGTGTACCATATCCTACTCTTTGACGACGCGCGCACCGCCAGACTCGATCTTGACGGATCGTAAGGGTCGTCGGACGATGGAAACGCACTGAATGATGTCGCCCATGCGGATGTCGACCACATCGGCGAGCGATATTCCGCAATCGTTACCCTTACCTACTGAGTCAACCTCGAGCCGGTGGCGGCGTATCGACGAACAATCAAGAAGCTCTTCGTGCAAACAAACCCCATCTCGAATCAATCTAAACTTCTCTCCAGCTTTAATAGCTCCTTGTCCCACCACACAACCAGCGACGATGGTCGCATTATTTCCCTTGGTACCGGACATGTCAAATATCTGGACGACGTTCGCTTCGCCCTCGATTTGTTCGTGTTCCTCCATCGGAGCTAAACCGGTGAGCATCTCACCGACTTCGTCGAGTAAATGATAAATCACCCGATGTCGAACGATTCGAACACCTTTTTGTTTCGCCAATTTCGCGAGAGAGTTCGGTGGCTCGCGTACGTTAAAGCCAAGCACAGGCGCACCTATGGCGGAGCTCAGACTGATGTCACTCTCGGTGATGGCTCCAACGCCCATGTAGACCACTTTCAGTCCTACAGCTTCTGATCCGAGTCCCAGAACAGCGTCTCGAACGGCTTCCGCCGTGCCTTGGACATCAGCCTTGACGATCACGTTCAAATGTCCGTGCTCTTCGGGATCCATCTCAGACTGCGCTTGCACTGGCGCGTTATCACCTCTCATCTGCGCTTCACGTTGCGCTCGAGCTTCGCTTATTCTCTTCGCCCTCGACTCGGATTCAACCATGGTGATGGTATCTCCAGCGGACGGTACGCCTTTCAACCCGATGAGCTCAAAAGGTTCAGCGGGGCCCACGTCCTTGAGCTGTTCGGATTTGGCGTTGCGCAAACTTCTCACCTTGCCGTATTGGCTACCGACGACGACGTGAGATGCAATTTTGAGAGTCCCGGAGCTGAGCAGACCAGTGGCCGTCGGACCTTGCCCTTTATCTAACTTTGCCTCTAACACAACACCATTAACTTTGCCCGTTAGGGACGCTTTCAAACCAAGAGAGTCCGCCTCGAGCACGAGGCACTCCTCGAGTTCAGATAGTCCCTGACCGGTGATGGCTGAGATGGGCACACACTGCACGTTACCTCCGTATTCTTCTAATTCTATTCCCATGCTCGCGATCTCTCCTTTCACTCGCTCAGGTTGCGCATTTTCTCTGTCAATCTTCGTGAGCGCGACGACCATCGGCACGCCCGCCGCTTGGATGTGTGCCGCCGCCTCTCGCGTTTGCGGCATCACACCGTCATCAGCGGCGACGACTAGAACGGCAATATCAGTCGCCGTGGCTCCACGCTGACGCATTGCGCTAAAAGCGGCGTGTCCAGGAGTGTCAAGAAAAGTCAGAGACCCATGTCCGCCGGGCAGCTCGACGACAAACGCGCCAATATGCTGGGTGATTCCTCCCGCCTCACCCGCCGCCACGGACGTCTTGCGCAGCGAATCTAAGAGTGTAGTCTTCCCGTGATCGACGTGTCCCATCACCGCGACCACGCCGCGACGTCGCACCACGTGTCCGGCGTCTGCGTTTGGATCTGGCGTCACGGATATGTCGACGTCGAGTTCCAGCCCGACGAGTTCCATCACATCCGTCGGCACCACGTCTTCGCTCGAGGCGAGCGATTCCCCTAAACTACCCAAAACTGTCTCTAAATCGCGAACTTCCATCTCCAAAACCTTCGCGAATTCCACTAAAGTCGATCCCTCCGCGACGTCAACCTTGCCTCCCGCTCGCGGACTCGTCAACGACCTCTTCTCTCCCGCGTCCTCAACCTTTCTCTTCGCTCGCACCGTGCCTTTACCGACGACCGCGATTTTTCTGTACTTTGAAACTATCTCTCTCTGCTTGCTCCGCTTCTTACCATCCTCGTCGCCCTCGTCCTCGCTCGTCAATTTCCTTCCCTTGTAACCAAACTGCGACTTCTTCTTCTTCCCCGAGTTGGCCGACGACGCGTCTCCGTCCCCCCTCCGCGCCCGCGACGCGCTCGTGAACATCGTCCTGGAGGACAACGCGCGCTCGACGCGCGCGCTCGACCCCTCCTCGCGCCGCGCCCGTCGTCGATCGTCGTCCAATGCGCCCGTCCCCACCGCCCAAAGGCTGCGCGCCGTTCCCGTCCCCCTCGACGCGTCCGACGCGCCCGCGCGCGCGCCGACGCCATCGCACCGAGCGTTCACACGCGTCCACGCGCCTTTTTCGGACGCCGCGCGCCACGCCCGCGCGAGCGCGCGTCGAAACATCTCTCTCGGGGAAATGGATGGACCCCGACCTCACCTCGCGTCGCGCGTCGCGCGTCGCTTTCGACGTCGCCGCCGTCGCCGCGGGGAGCGATGGCGCGCGCGCGAGTCGTCTCCGTCGACGTCCTCGCCCGAATCGCGTCGTCGACGACGACGGCGACGACGTCGCGCGCGAGGCGGGGTGTGCGGTCGTTGCGAGCGTCGAGTTCCGGGACGCGCGCGTCGAGGACGACGGCGTCGAGTTCCGGGACGCGCGCGTCGAGGACGACGGCGTCGAGTTCCGGGACGCGCGTCGTCGTCGACGTCGACGATGAGGGATGGACGGCGTCGAGAGGAGTGGAACGCGCGGTGACGGGGACGGCGGCGGCGGCGGCGGCGGCGGCGGCGGCGGCGGCGCTCGCGAGCTGCGGCGCGGCGAGCGCGGCGAGCGACGGCGTTTTGTCGAGCGGCGCCGGAGGATTGGAGAAGTACGCGATCGCGGCGTTGTTTTTTATCGCCGGTGTTGGATTGCCGGTGGGAATCTTGAAGGACGCCGCCGGTGACGTGCCGCTCAACGCGTTCACGCAGTCGTTCGTATTCGTCTTCCCGGTCGCGTTGGCGGCGGCGGCGGTGCCGGAGCTGGTATCGTCCGGGTGGGTAGACCCGCGGACGGGTAACGGTTTATTCATATTAGCCGCGCTACCGACGACGGTCGGATCCGGCGTCGCGTTCACGCGATCGGCGGATGGGAACTTTAGCGCGGCGCTGTTGAATTCACTCGCCTCAAATTTGGCGGGCATATTTCTAACTCCGGCGTTGATTCACGCGTATCTCGGCGCTGATTCGTCCGTGAATGCGATCGATGCTGCTTCGAAGTTACTTCTCGAAGCATTCGTCCCAGTCGTATTGGGAATGAGCACGCGTTTGATTCCAGGCGTCGCCGAGCGAGCGGACGGTTCGCTCAAGGAACCGACAAAGAGACTCAGCGACGTCATACTCATCGGCATCGTCGCGAAAGCTTTCCTCACGGCTGAACAGAGCGAAGCGGGCTCGCTCGATCTGACGTTCACTGCGCACTTACTCAGCGTTTTGATGGCGTTCATGGTCGTCCACAAAGGTGCGATCTTCCTCGCGGCGTCGAGCGTGCCGACGTTTCGTCGCCGCGACGTCGTCTCCGCGCTGTACATGGGTTCCCACAAAACCCTCGCGTTCGGGCTTCCACTCATCGCGACCACGTTCGAGGGCGATCCAAACTTGCCGGCATACTTACTCCCTCTCGTTCTCTACCACCCGATGCAAATCCTCGTCTCTAGCCTCCTCGTCCCGGCGCTGCGACGATACGTCGACGACGAGCCTCGCCGACCTCATCCGCCCGCGCCCGCGATCCATCGAACGAGCGGTTCGCGCACACCAAAGTAAGTACGTAGAAACATAGATAGCACTACAAATTCACTAAAAAAATCAATCGAATGTTTAATCGCGAGCCCTTCTCTCTTCTCTCTCCGCCTCCGTCCTCGCGCGTGCGCGCGCGACGGCGCTCGAAACCCTATCGCGGCGCGTCGCGTCCCGTCGACGTCGTCGACGTCGACGTCGACGACGACGCGCTTCGACGCGCGCGCGGACCCCTCCTCGACGCACTCCCGACCCCCGTCCGTCCCGCTCACTTCGACACCACCGTCATCACCGCCGGCACGCTCGCCGGATCCACCGTCGGGTACTCGGTCGGCGTGCGACGTCTCTGGCTCGGACTCGTCTTCTTCGGGCGCGTGTCTCGGTGCCCCTTGGTGGCCTTTTTCTTGGCGTGTCTCGCCGCGCGGACGGTGAACGTCATCGGCGCACCGATCGTCGCGAGAGCCATGATGCGCGGTCGTCCACGAGCGCGCGCGTGCGTGTGCGGACGCGCCGCCGGGTCCACCGCCGGGACGCGAGGAGGCCCCGTCATGCGTGCATGTGCGCGTCCACGCGTGGACGCTCGCTCGCGTAGTCACCGCGCTCGAACACTAGGAACGAGTCGGTACGAGTGGGCCTCGTCGATAAAAACACAGTACGATTGGATGACGAGTCACGACTCGTCGTGAGTCACGCATCACCCCTCGCGAGGGTTCAGAGAGGGACCCCCGATCGCGCCGTGTGTCGGTGTGTCGGTTTTTCGTTTTTGTCGGTTTTTTCCATCGGTCCGACATTCCGACATCGATCGATCGATCGATCGATTCCCACCCATCGATCGACCCATGGACCCATCGATCGACCCATGGACCCATCGATCGACTACGCGCACGCGCCCCCATCGCGCGCGTTCGGATAGAGCGTGGTGGCGATTCCGGATAGCGGGCGCGGATCCGACGCGGGGACACTCACTCGCGCGCGCGTGAAACGACGGTGCTCTACGCCCCGGACCTCGCGCGACGGGAATCATGGCGTGGTGTTCGCGAACGATGACGGCGCGCGTCTCCGGGGCGGCGACGACGACGACGACGACGACGAGGCGGATGGGTCGGACGAGGAAGACCCTGGGGGCGAGCGGACGACGAGGGGCGGTGACGCCGCGCGCGCAGGCGGTGTCCCAGGAGTACGCGATGAACGAGGAGGGAGTGTTGATGCCCACGGGGAAGTATTGCGTCAATCACGCGGAAACCGTGCGAAGAAAGACGCGAACGGTGAACGTCGGGAACGTGAAGATTGGGAGCGAGCACCCGATCGTGAAGCAGACGATGACGACGTCGGACACGCGGGACGTCGAGGCGACGGTCGCGGAAGTGATTCGGTGCGCCGATGCCGGCGCTGAAATGGTGCGAATCACAGTTCAGGGCATGCAAGAGGCCAAGGCGTGCAAGGAGATCAAGGAGACGCTCGTCGCGCGAGGGTACGACACGCCGCTCATCGCGGATATCCACTTCGCGCCCAAGGTCGCGATGATGGTCGCCGAGTGCTTCGATAAGATTCGCGTGAATCCGGGTAACTTTGCGGATGGACGTAAGAAGTTCGAAGACATCTTATACGAGACGGACGAGGAATACAACGCCGAGCTCGAGGAGATTGAAAAGATCTTCACGCCTCTCGTTTTGAAGTGCAAGGAGCGCGGCGTGGCGATGCGCATCGGTACCAACCACGGCTCTTTGTCCGCGCGCACCTTGTCCCGTTACGGTGACACCCCGATGGGTATGGTTGAATCTGCGTTCGAATTCGCTCGCATCTGCCGCAAGCACGATTACCACAACTTTGTCTTCTCCATGAAGGCTTCGAACCCTCTCGTCATGGTTCAAGCGTACCGTTTGCTTTCCCACGAAATGTACAAGCTCGGCTGGGATTACCCGCTTCACCTCGGCGTCACTGAAGCCGGTGAAGGTGAGGACGGTCGCATGAAGTCTTCCATCGGTATCGGTGCTCTCTTGCTCGATGGTCTCGGAGATACCATTCGCGTTTCTCTCACCGAAGCGTCCGAGCTCGAAATCGAGCCGTGCACTCGCTTGGCCAACCTTGGCATGAAGGCTTGCGCCGACAACATCGGTGTTGAGCAGTTCGATGAAACCGTCCGCGATTTCAAGACTTTCACCCGCCGAACTGGTGATCTTCCGGAGCAAAAGGATAGCGACGCCATCGATTTCCGCAACATTCTTCACCGCGACGGTTCGGTGCTCGCCGCCGTTACCACCGCCCAACTCGCGTCCGAAGATGGCTTCTACCGCGAATTGGGTACGAAGCTTGCTGTCGGTATGCCGCTTCGCGATATCGCGACGTGCGATTCTATTTTGCTCAGCGAAGTTCCCGCGGCTTCCGAGGAGAAGGCTCTCCGCTCCATTCGTCGACTCCAAGAAATCGGTGTCGGTGTCATCGTCCCGGCTGCTGCCTTGAAGGCGACTCCGTTGGAGAACGCGATTGCCCTCGTCACCGCTGATGAAGTGGGTGAAGCCTTGCCGGCTGGTGCCGGTCGCAAGGCTGTCACCTTGAACGGCTTTGAGACGACCGAGCAACTCAAGGCCGTCGCGGCTTCTGACGCCGTGATGGTTCTCATCAAGACCAAGGATGGTGAGTCTCGTCTACACTCCTCTCGCCGCATCGCCAAAGAACTGGCCCAAATTGGTGCCAACATGCCGGTCATTCACCACATGTACATGCCGGCCGGCGACAGATCCGACGTAGTCATTCAGTCGGGCTCCCAAGTGGGTGGCTTGCTCGTCGATGGCTTCGGGGACGGTGTCTTGATTCAATACACTGGTTCCGACAAGGACATTACGTTGGACTTCCTTCGAACCACTTCTTTCGGCTTGCTCCAAGGTTCTCGTATGCGTAACACGAAGACCGAATACGTTTCTTGCCCGTCTTGCGGTCGCACCCTCTTTGATTTGCAAGAAGTCACCGCTCAAATCCAAGAAAAGACTGGTCACTTGCCGGGTGTGGCCATCGCTGTGATGGGTTGCATCGTGAACGGTCCTGGTGAAATGGCCGATGCTGATTTCGGATACGTTGGTGGTGCTCCGGGTAAGATTGATTTGTATGTCGGTAAGGAGGTTGTGAAGCGCGGTATCGCCATGGAAACGGCGTGTGATGAGCTCATTCAACTCATCAAGGACAACGACCGATGGATCGAGAAGGAAGAGGAGGAGGAAGCTGTCGCCGCCTAAATTTCTAACACCGCAGTATGGACGACGTCCAGACGTATCGCGGGACGGTGACTTGCGTTTTCGCGGGAGCCGCCCCGTTCTTGTTCAAAAACTTGTGGTGGAAGGGAACTCGAAAAAAAAGTAGCTCGCATGTTTAATATACAGTCGATTCTTCGAATAAACAATAAAATCAATATATGGATGATTACAACACGCAGGACAGTCGGGGCAGATAGGTCTCTTCTACTGCAGATAGGTCTCTTCTACTCATTTAAATCTTATCCAGTGCTTGCGAAATGTCAGCCTCAATGTCCGCATAATCCTCGATACCAGTCGAGAAGCGAACGAGATTATCCTTAATGCCAATTTCTGCACGCTTCTCGGGACCTTGGTCCCAGTAAGAGACGACGGTCGGTTGCTCAATCAAAGATTCGACACCACCCAAGGACGGGGCGATGTACGGAAGCTCACAACTATCAATAAACTTGGCAGTTGCCCAAAGATCTCCCTTCACCTCGAAAGAAACAACCCCACCGAAACCCTTCAAGTACTTCTTCGCAACCTCGTGATCGGGGTGGCTCGGCAACCCAGGGTAGTGAACCCGGTCGATCTTCGGATGCGCTTCAAGAAATTTGGCGATGCGCATCGCGCTGTCGTTGTGACGCTCAACACGAAGAGACAGAGTCTTCAAGCCACGCAGAACGAGGTAAGCGGCGTGCGGGTCGATGACACCACCAAGAATATTATGAAAGTGTCTGCAAGCCGCAACTGGTTCCTTCTTACCAACGATGACACCGGCGAGCACGTCATTATGACCGCCCATGAACTTGGATGCGCTGTGAATCACCAAATCCGCACCGAAGTCGAGAGAGCGGGAGTTGCACGGAGTCGCGAACGTGCCATCGATGCACACGAGACAGCCAGTCGGCTTGCACAACTTGACAATGCGCTCGATATCGACACATCGGAGGTACGGATTCGTCGGAGACTCAGAAAAGTACAGAGAGCACTTGTTCTCCTTTAGCGCCTTCTCGAGACCATCGTAGTCGGACGGATCCAAAACTGTGCAGGTAATTCCCATCTTCGGCAAGAAAGTTTGAATAAATTGCCGCGTACGTCTGTAGCAATCTGTGGTGGTGACGATGTGTCCCCCCGCCGGAACAAGCGCGAGCAACATGGTCGTCGCCGTGCACATACCGGAAGCACTCAACAAAGCGTCTTCCCCACCCTCGAGCTGGCGAATCTTCTCTTCACACGCCTTGGTCGTCGGGTTACCGTAACGACCATACTCAAAGCTCCCATAGCGTCCCTCTTGGTACGCGATCAATTCATCAGTGTCCTTGAAATGATAAGTCGACGTGCAGACGATCGGAGTCGTCAGCGCATCTGAAACCTTCGGTCGGCCCTCCTTGCGCTCACCTGCTCGCGGAAAACACCCGATGGCTCCATCGTCAGTCTTTACCCGAATACGACCCATGCGAGTGATGAATGATGACACTTGTCGAGTACGAGTGGGCGATTTGATGTGATGACGCACCATTCTGGACGCACTGCGTCGAGTCGCCCCAGCTGTTAGCCCCTCCTTCGGCTCGAGGAGTCACCCCGCGGCGAACCTTGCGCGTCTCTTTCTTAGCCGACGCGAGTCTGACCGCCACCGTCGCGCGAGAACTCAAGCCCAAGCTCATCTCACTGCGTTCACGAGCGAAGCAGCCTCCCTATCGTCAGTCCAACGCGTTCGGTAGAGCTCGAGTTTCCCGATGGGTCTCAGGTATTGCCGATCGCGGTCGCGAGGCGTCGCGGTGTCTCTCCCGCGATGGACGATGCTCCTCGATCACGCGGTGAGCTTGACGTCAAACGCGAACGCGACCGAATGAGCCCACGAGCGCGTTCGATGGACGCGGTTCGAGCTCGCGCGCACGCACCCCGTCGTCTCCGTTGTGAGGCTGCGCGAGACCCGCGCGCTGGAGCCAGGGCAACAACGGCGTGGTTCATGATTGGTGTGTACCGGGTACACAAGCGGGCGCCTTTTCGGGTGGGTCTGAGGAGTCGTCTTCGGGCAATATGCCACTGTGTCTATCTACATCTCAGTCGAACGTTTACGTCGCTGATTGAGTAACTAATCTATCTGTGGAAAGCCTGAGGCGTGATCGAGGCTAACTCTCGGCGGCGGTCTCGCTCGGGCAACCGTTGCGCGAGTCCTCCGTTGGCGCGCAGTCTCTGTCGCACGACCCGAAGACGTACGTGGTCGTCGAACCGTCAAATATTCTATTGTAGAAGATGTCTTCACCCTCTTCGTAGGTCTTCGTACATCTTTCCATGCCTTGTAAGGCTGCGGGAGTAGAGAAACTTGGACATCGCTCACCTCCGTGGCTGAAACAGCCAATGTCAGACACCGTGGCGACGTCGGACGTGTTTCCGAGTGGATACAGATAAAATCCAAACTGCTCCCCTGGAGCGAGCATGACGTCCACTTCGTACACACCACACCTCACTTGAGTCATTTCCTTCGCACGGTCGAATAAAAAGTCGTTTGACATCGATTTTGAAGTCACGCGAGCGCCAACGTTCGAGCTTTCATAGTCAAACGTCAAACCGCCAAGCGGGGCACACGCCGTGAGCAAGCTCAAATGGACTGAACCCGAAGGACCTGGTTCGGTCATTTCTACGTCTTTATCTTCCCCATACATGTACACTTCGTCCGTTTGCGTTGATCTACGCTTACGCACCAAAGACGAAGTCCCGCGTTGTTCGTTGCCTTGCTCGTCGTAAGTGACAATTGGGTCGCTCAACGCGTGAAACGCGGATGAGTTGTCGCTATTTTGGAACGTAGGCTCACCCCGACGGGCTCTGAAATTTCCTGCGCCACGATTGCGCCACCCTAACGTCGCGCTGAGCGTCTGCTTCGCCTCGCGCCGGTCTGGAAGATCGCTAACACCAAATTTCTCGAGCGAACAAAGCACTAAGATTGTCATCCCGACGATGAACATCGGTCGAAACGTGGACGAAGACGTCGATACCCTTGCCGTTACACGCTCATCTGAGCCTCGCAGCAGCGGCGCGTCCTCGAAGACGGACATGAGTTGGATGGGGAACGACACGCGCACGCCCTCCAACTTGTGGCGTCAGTGGTGTCCTCAGCGTGTCAACTCACCATCCTCGGATCGGAGCGATCGACGTTGAGGGCGAGGATGGATGCAAAATTATCATTCCGAGCGCGCTCTACGCCGGTTGAATTCCCGAGCTCGCGTGTTGCGTCGGAAACCGGTCGAAGGGCAAGCCGACGTCATCGAAGGGTGGCCGATACGAGGGCGGCAGCGGGGCGCAAAACGGTGCACGCGTTGGATGATAAACAGCAAACAGTGGTCGTACTCGGCGGTACCGGTCGCGTGGGGAGTGCGGCGGCGGCAGCTTTACTGCGAGATGCCGGACAGGGTGTCGAGGTAGCTCTCGCGGGGCGCTCGAGCGAAAGGTGGGGAGAAGCAAAGGGACGTCACAGAGAGCTCTCAGAGGCTAAGTTCGTACAGGTGGATGTGAATGATAAAGCGAGCGTCATGCGAGCGATCGAGGGCGCAGACTTGGTGATCAACACGGCCGGACCTTTTCAGAGGCGAGATAACTGTGCCGCACTCGAAGCCGCGATAGACAGCGGCGTAAAGTACCTAGATGTCTGCGACGATTCGGCGTACGGCGCCAAGGCGAAGGCGTTGAATGAGAAAGCGAAAAACGCGAATATTTCTGCGATCACGTGCGCCGGGATATACCCGGGAGTTTCGAATCTGATGGCGCTCGATACAGCTGAAACTATGAAGGCGGAATTCCGCGCGGATGAAGCAAACGAGGGTAAAGAACCCGAAGTTGAGTACGTTCTGTACAACTATTTCACGGCTGGGTCAGGAGGCGTCGGGACAACCATACTGGCGACGAGTTTCTTACTTTGTGGCGAAGACGTGGTGTTCTGGGAGAACGGGAAACGCGTGGAATTGAGACCAGCGTCTCAGAGAAAGGTTGTCGATTTCGGTCAAGGTGTCGGCAAACGAGAAGTCTTCCTTTACAACTTGCCCGAAGTTGCGTCGACTCGTGAGGCTTTAGGTGCAGAGACTGTCAAAGCACGTTTTGGAACCTCCCCGGGCCTGTGGAACGGTGCCATGGTCGCCATCGCCAATCTTATCCCCAAGCCGTTGCTCGAGAACCAAGAGGCCATGAAGGCTTTGGCGACCGTCTCTGCCCCCATAGTGCGTTCAGTCGATGCTATGGTTGGAGAGACAACCTCGATTCGTGTCGAAGTGAAACTGAAGGATGGTAAGCAGGCTGTTAGTTTATACACACACCCTCGTTTGAGTGAGTGCGTGGGCACGTGCACGGCGGCTTTCGCGTCTGCCATGTTAGAGGGCGAGTGTGCTCCGGGCGTCTGGTATCCAGAAGAGGCTGGTGCCATTGCAGACCGAGACAAATTGTTCGAGCGAGCGAAAGAAGGAACATCGGTTTTCTTGTTGAATCAAGCGTCGTGGATGGTAGAGTCAAAAGCCATCAACCTTGGCTTTGGCTTGTATTGGACGTAGACGTAGGTAGTGTGCTCGAGTGAAGTAAATCAGCTAGTGTTGCGCCGATCTTAATAGTTGGGGACTTTCAATACATATTCCTTAAGAGCAATTCGATCGCTGGATTATATTCTCATTCTAATGTCGAAAGCAAATACAAAGATGCGTTTTGCTATTTACGCTGCCGCGGCAATTTTCGTCATCGACTTGATAGCCTCACTGACAACAGTCGCCAACTGCAAGCCTTCGTCCGCGCCTTGCGCCAAATGTCTATCCGCTTCACCCATCTTGATGAAAATCTCCGCCTTCACCACATCCGGGCAATCTGCATCCAGTATGAAGTCGGAGAACTGGTCAAGAATTTTGAGCGCCGAAAAACCGTCTCGCAAAATATCCTCCATATGGTTCTGCGCCTCATCGAACTTACCCTGTAGGCATAAATCGTACAGCATCTTGATCTTATCATCCGGAATGTATCCCGCCACTTCAACGATGGTGGCACCGCTAACTTTACCACCGCTCAGACGAGCCGCGCTCTGGAGCAACGTGATCGCCTTGCGCATGTCACCTCCAGAGTGCTTTGAGCACATCGCAAACGCGTCGCCATCAATCTCTAAACCCTCCTGGGTGCTGATGTACTGTAATCGGGCCGCCATTGTTTCTTGTGCGAGCGGTTTGAATCTAAATTTAGCGCATCGACTCACGATGGGATCGATGATCTTGGTGACGTAGTTGCACAGGAGAAAGAATCGCGTCACCTTTGAATAAGTCTCCATCATCCTTCTGAGCGCCGATTGCGCGTCGTTCGTCATCGCGTCCGCCTCGTCTAAAATCAAAATCTTGTACGGCGGGGACGGATATCCGGGATCGGGCACTCCGACCGCGAGAGACGCGAACGTCTTGACCTTGTCTCGCACCACCGAGATGCCGCGCTCATCAGACGCGTTCAACTCCTTCACGCGCGTCTTGACGAGTTCGGGACCGTACAGTTGTTTACAGATTGCCAACGCGCACGTCGTCTTACCAGTCCCCGGCGGTCCGTAGAACAAGCAGTGCGGCATGTTTCCGGACGCCATCGCTTGTTCGAGCACGCGCACCACCTCCGCCTGGCTCGCCACATCTTTCACCACTCTGGGACGATACTTTTCCACCCACGGCGCCTGGGCCATCGCTTTCGGCATCGCCGCGGGCGTCGCATCCATCATTTCCGCGTCGCCTCCCATGCCGTCGCGAACGATCGCCACCGACTGACGCCATCGCGCTCGCGCGTCCCACCGAGACCACGCTCGGGGCTCTCGCTCGTTTTCAAAAAAATGAAATGAACGCCGCGCGCGTCGATCGAGGGTGGGTCCCGGGTGAACCCATAGGGTTTAGTAGATGGGTGTAAACACTGTATCATATGTGTGGGCAGCGTGCGCCTTTTCACGCGCACTCGCACGCGCGTTCGTCGACGCCGAGCGCCAGTCGCGGGCGAGACGACGACGATGCGCTCGGCGATGCGAGCGTCCACCTCGAGACCGTCGAGCGCGCCGGGCGGGCGAGCGGATGCGTGGCGTCGAGGACGACGGACGCACGAGCGCGCGGGAAAGCGGGCGCCGCCTCCTCGAGCGAAGGTGGACGTGTGGACGGAGGTGACGCTTCCCTTTGACGAGCGCGCGAGGGAGCGCTTCATGCGCGAGTATTGGCAGAAGAAACCTCTGCTCATTCGACAAGCCATCCCGGACTTTGAACCGCCGATGGATGGTGATGAAATCGCCGGGTTGGCGTGCGAAGAGGACGCGAGCGCGAGGATCTTTCTCAGAGAGGGGGACGACGATCGATCGTGGAAGAAAAAGATCGGACCATTCGACGAAGAAGATTTAACGTCGTTACCGGAAGACAAACTTTGGAGTTTGATAGTGAACGACCTAGACGTGCAGGCTCAGCCTTTCGGGGACATGCTGGAACTGTTCAACTGTTTTCCGCGCTGGAGAATCTCTGACATTCAGGCGAGCGTCTCCCCGGATGGTGGTGGCGTGGGACCGCACTCCGACCACTTTGACGTTTTTCTCCTTCAAGCAGAGGGGGAAAAAATTTGGGCGGTGGCTGATAACGAAGAGTACTGGCCCGATAACGACGACGCGTTCGTACCCGAGTGTGAAATTCGTGTCCTCAAAAACTTTGTTGACGATGATTCCTTCACTTTAGTTCCCGGAGATATGCTTTATTTGCCTCCGAAAGTCGCACACAATGGTGTTGCAGTGAATTCAAAACCAGGCGTGAGTGTGACATTGAGTATTGGGTTTTTAGCTCCGACGACGGATGAGCTCATTTTGTCTTACACGCAGCGCGTTTCTGAAAATCTGAAGGGTTCGCGATGGTCCGATCCATGGTTGAAGCCGGCCGAAGACGTCGGATCCATATCGCCAGATTCTATATCGTTTGCATCAACCATTATCAAGCAAACTTTCCCTCAAAACGACGCTGAGGTTGCACGGTGGTTTGGTTGTCACGTCACGGCGCGGACTGGTGAGGATGAGGATGCAGAACAGAATGAAGTGAGCGTTGAAGAGCTTTTAGATGCATGGGAACACCAAGGATTAGTTCCAAGAGAAGATCTGCGTTTCGCCTTTGTGGACAATGTCGCCGATGGTAGCCTAGACAACGGATTGTTCTTCGCGAATGGCGAGTGTTGGGACATCGTCACTCCAGCCGCTATGAAAACGGCACAGGTGATCGCGAATCGTGGTGAATTGTACGAAGAAGACACTCAGACTGAGGAGTGCGATTTCGACGATGAAGCTTTAAAACTCGCTCTGACGATGTTTGAGCGAGGATATATTTATTTCCCGGACGAGGAAGAATAGGATAGCGTTCTAAAAACAAGCTACGGCTACATCGCGTCTCTACTTTTCTCTATACCTCTCCCCCACCCTCCGCGAGGCGCGTCACTGTACGAAGACGGGTCCATGGGATCCAATGGCTCTGATTCTTGTTGCGGAGGAGGTCGCGCGGCGACTTTCTTGGGGGCGTTAGGGCGACTCGGCGCGCCTTGTTGGCTCGACGGTCCAATTTTCTGTTCGATTCGCGCTGGCTTTGAAAGGGACACCGTCGGGGGCTTCTTCTCTTCGACTTTCGCCTTGGACGCGAGCGCATCCGCCCGCTCGCGTTGCTGCTTTGTCATGAATTTATTTTCCACGAGATCCAAAGAACTCACGCCCGGAGGAGGCCTTCCCAAGATGCGGGAACAGCGCAAACAATACCCGTGCTCCTTCACCAATCCTCGCCCAAAGCCGCCGCAGCCAGCGCATCTCTTCATCCCCACCGCGGAGGCGGCATCCTTCGGCCTCTCCCACGAAGTCTTCTGAGTGCTCTGATTATAAAAATACTCTCGTCCACTCCCCGGATCCGTCACCGCGGTCCATCCCGGCGGCAACGGAGCGACGGGTTTCGGCGGCGGCGGCGGCGGGCGTCTCGTCTTCTCCATCACCGGTCGCTCCCACTGCGTCTTATTCAGCGTCTTGTTGTAGTAATACGTCTTCCCGTACGTCGGATCCACCTTGGCTCTCCACCCCGGCGGCAGCGCGTCTTCCTCCTTCGCATCGCTCGTCGACGCCCCCCCGCGCGCGCGTTTACTCATCCTCGTCCCATCCCCCTCTCCGTCCGCCTCCGTCGGCACGTCGATCCCTCGCTTCGCCAATCGCGCGCGCAGGGCGTCGGGAATCTTCCCCATCGGTCTCCCACCGTCGCCCCTCGTCCCCCGTCCGCGTCTCACGACGCATCGTTCGATCGATACAGAATCGCTCGAAAAAGTCATTCATGCATTCATGCATGCATTCATCTCGTGCATCCTCTCGGACGTAACGCTCGCTCGGGGAGGTGGGTCGTAACGGCTCGAGGACGCGACACGAGGACGGACGCAGAGAGAGGAAGAGAGAGGAAGAGAGAGAGAGACGACGACGACGACGCGCGCGAGATTGTCGAGACGTGGCGGAGAGAGAGAGAGAGGGAGAGGGAGACGCGCGTCGCGTTCGGTGCGAGGGCGAGCGAGCGGAGGGTGAGCGTTGACGTGACTCGAACGTGACTCTCGGTGAAGCGAGGACGAAGGATGGCGAGCGAGGAGAGCGAGTTTGAAACCTCGAGCGATTTCGATGGCGTGAGGATGGAGTATTTTAAGGAGCGCGCGCGCGAGGCGCTGGGGAGTGGGAATCATAAGGAGGCGTACTCGACGTACACGAAGTGTCTGGAAGAGTTGCGTCCGAGGAACTCGAGCGAGCGGTGTAAACTATTGTGTAATCGCTCGATGGCGTACGCGAAATCTTCAAATTTCAAGGCCGCTTTGGAAGATGGAGAGTCCGCCATCGCCGCGATGCCATCTTTTCCCAAGGCTTGGTGGCGAAAAGCAACCGCGCACGTCGGTCTACGCCAGTTCCCAGAGGCGCTCGCGGCGTACAAGCGATCGCTCGAATGCCAACCCGACGGCGACGACGTCATCGCGAACGAACATCTCAAGATTATGCATCGCACCATCACGTCTTTCACTCGCGAACAGTTGGCTGATTGGATTCTGGAGAATTTGAAAGACATGGAGACGCGAGAACTGATTCAACCAGCGCACCTCGAAAATGTCACGTCTCTGGAGATGCGAGAAGGGATGTTTTGCCAAATCAAAGCTATCGGTGAAGGTAGTCAAAAGCCGGGAGACTACTATCGCTTCGTTGAACACTGGAACGTTCACGGCATGAGCACGGCGATGGCTTACGTTCAGCGGGCGAGTATGTACCGGCATGCGTTGTGTTTCAAGCAAGCCAAAGCCGACGCAGCGATGGCGCTCGCTTTGTTGCAAGAAGATCCCTCGTCATCTCTCAAAGACGGTGAAATGGCGTTCACATATCGTGTCGATGACTTTTCTCCTTTCAAAGAAAGTCAAGTTAAGACGAAAGCTTGGGCGTGGTATGAAATGGGCATGGCGTGCAAGGAGGACGACACGACTGGCGACGCAGATGCAGTCTCGGCCGCGAAGTGTTTTGCAGCCATCTCAGAGGAGAAGACAGAATACCCCTTGTTCGCGAACATATTCCAACAAATGTGTGACAGCATGACGAACGTCGAGGCTAGTAAACTCTTGAGTGCAGTGAAAGATCAGTTTAGCGTCACTGAGTTTGGCTTGCAATCAGTGCCGAAAGACGGCAAGACATACTTGGTCTCAGTCTCGGCTCTCTTCCCTCACGCTTCCCTCGTCAAGTTCAACGTCAAGCTTCGGGAGTCATTCCGTCAAAGTATTGGAGATGGTGCAGATGTGAAGAAGGAGAAAGTTCTGCTTGAAAACGTACAAGGTAAAGGCGAGAACGGTGTGCTAATCTCATACCGAATTCTCACCGGAGAGGATAAATTAAAATCCGAGGTGCGTATTATTAAAATCCACACGATGGAAGTCCTTTGATGATTTTCGCGCAGGAACTTGTTGAAAAACTCTCCAACAAAGATGTAAATCTCTTGGGAGGTCCTGAGTTCACAGCTGCCATGGGAAGCCCAAGTGATGTGAAGAGTGAGTTTAATTAATTAAATAATTCCAAACCGAATTTAATAATTGTTTAACCAGGTGAACTGAAGGAATTGCAGTCGGAAGATTTAGTGGACCGCATCAGTAGCTTACAGGGAATAATTCTGAACACCTTGAAGAGTGGCAAAGAGATCGTAGTGGCGTCACGACCTCCGAAAGATATGGAACTTCCGTACCGCACGTACAAATTAGTTTACACAGATGGTTCTCCCGCAGAAAGAGTGAACAAAGGTCCTTACCAAATGTCACAAATACACTACAGCGCACAAGGAATGCACAAACGTGAAGTTTGGGTCGAAATGATGGTGAGTGCACGAGAAAAACATTTTTTAATTTGAGTAGCAATTTATTAATTGTATGCACAGGACAAGTCGTGTAGATGGCGCCAGAGCTCATCTGAGGTCGCAATACAAGCGCTCCAAGTGCCCAAGGATGCAAAGAAGCAAGATATGGATGTTTGCATCACATCCTCGACCATAAGAGTGTCGTGTCGCAAATCTGGGCGAACATATCTCGAGGTGAATTAAATTAATTAATTCCATCTCAAACCATCAATTTGATTTCGTTACACGCAGGGCGAGTTATTCCGTGAGATTATTCCAGAGGAATCTGCATGGGTACATCTCGGTACGTGTCGATATGCATTAGATTTCTCGTTGTTCTTCATCATTCAATTAAATTAATTCGTTTAGGAGGAGAAAATGATGATGGTTTCATGTTGTATTTGAAGAAAATGAACTTGGAGCTGTTCAAAACGAAGCAAGCTCAAGCGACCGACAGCTGGTGGGATCGCTTATTCATGGCTCACGGAGACATTCGGTTCGACGACTACGACAAGGATCTCACAGACCTTCCCACCCCAATCGCTGAAGTGCGTACAGCGAACACTTCTCTTCTCGCTCGTGCCCGTTTTAGTTTCTTCATCGACTGACTGACTTCACGCACCACACTCGCAGGCAATTACGGCGATTGAAGCCGAGTCAGATGCTAAGAGTATGATTGATGACGGAGAACACAACGAGCGCGAGTCTGCACACGCGAGGAACGACATGCGGAAGCGCAACAGGCAGGTGCGTCTGGCCGAGCTTCGAGGTGGCAAGTACCTATCTTGGGTGGAGCTCAACCGGCGCAACCCAGCACCGAATCCACTCGCTAAATCGCGAGAAAGTAGCTAAAAACACGTAATCCTCTTCATTTGTCGCACGATTTGGTGTTAAATAGCGCGCATCGCAAACTTTGCAATTTTGAAGTCCACTCAACTATCAGACAACATCAGACGATCCAAATGCCCGCAACTCCCAGATGTTTAGCAGTGAAGATTTTATGCACTTTTGATTGCCCAAAGCCAATTCCAGTACGTCTTTGTGGGATTCACACCATACCTGGCAGAAGGATCCGCCATGACCGCGATAATTCGCTCAATGAACCCGAACTGAGTTGTGGGTTCCTGAACTTTCGAAGTGACCATGAACGGATGTTCGCGTATGAAAAGTGTGGCTGTTGCAAGTATTGATACGAGCATACAAATCGTTGAAATTGAGAAAAACATCGACAAGCATAGTAAAATACTTTTTAAATCGAACACGTTCACATCTTCTCCGAAAAGGTAGCTGCAGAGCATGGTGTTGAAGCCCAAAATAGTTGACTGCCAGACCATGCGATAACCAACAGTCCAGCACCATGCCTTCATGAAGCACCCCTTGCAGCATGGACTGATCGTAGCGAAGAGAAAATTACCTCGATACTTGATGAGTGTATCTAATTGAACTCTTCCGAGCCTAGGCTTGCTGGTATTTTCGCTAGCTTGCATCGCGAGTCTGTATTCAAGTATCGAGTCACCGACAATATTGTGTAAAATCGGTGGATCTCCCTGTGCAACAAGAAATCAAACATGTTCGAATGGGATGAAAGATGACTTACGTGATAGTATCCATCGCGAGATACGATGGACAGACAGATTGGGCAGGTTCCGTGGGCTTCTTTTCCAGTGAATGGACAGGTAATTTTGGACTTGGTGTCCACAGTCTTGGCTTCGTGCAGATCTGAGTTATTTCGCCACGGCCTCTCGTCAAAGGCGGCTCGAATTTTTCCATACCTATCGGTTTCGAGTAGACAAAACCACGTCACGCTGAAAATCATCATAAACGAGGCGACTAAGAGGGTCCACCACTCTAAACGGTTAGGCTTCAGTACCGGTTTGACTTTTCGGAAGTCAACGACGCACCGCAAAATTTGTACAAAGCTGTGCTCTTTGGGGCAGCTACAGCCGCAGCTAACGCACCAGTCGCACTGATGGGCACTAGAAACTTCACACGTAGTGCATTCATAATGCCGAATGGCTGAATCAGTAGTTGCATGACCGTCATGGCGAGATGACTTATGGGGATGACTTCCCGTTTTATTTCAAGTTTTGCTATTTTTCTACTTCTCCATTTCCTCAACCCATTCTGGATTCTTCTTCAAAATGACCACACCCTCTAAGCAGTTGGTCAATGGAATGTACTTTTCACTTGCTAACTCCGCGCGATCACCAACAGAAAGAAGCACGGGGGTATTGTGGGTTTGAAAGCCGGTAATAGTCTTGGGTCGGCCAGCTTGTCCAACAACGTCAACTGCTTGACCGACTCGCACAGACACTTGCAGCGGATCTCCTTGCTCATCCACAGTCATAAGCATACGTGGCTGGGCAGCGACGAACAAGTAATAAAGCATGTAGTGATGTTTGCCCAATATGGTATCTTTCATATCCAAGCCGGCAAAGGCCGTGATGATCAAACCAGCCAGCGCAACATTAGACACCAAAGCCCGATCAGAGTGCGCCGGTGAAAGCGTCAGCAAACCTTTTCCCATGTGCACAAGACCCTGAGCCACACGAACAAGGAACAAGCACGACGGTTCCTTATAGTAGTAGCTACTGAGCTGCCGCAACTGGGAAGCTAAGCGAGCGTTGTTCGTCCCGGCGCCAACGATGCCCAAGGCGAGGCAAGCTGCCTGCGCCACCTCCTCGTTGCTATCATGGCTGAGTCTACCAAGTAAATCAGTAATGTCAAGCTTCGGGTTCGACGTGTGTAATAGCGCGAACGCAAGGGGCACAGCTTTCTTAACAGCTGGATCCCCGTATTGGATGAGATGATCATACGCACGAATCGCCATGTCAGCTCCGAGCTCCTCACCCATGGCAACGAGAGCGATGCCAAGCACGGCGACGCTTTGAGGATCAGCGATCCACTCATTGTCCTCTTCGACTTCTGGATGCTCACCACACTTTGCCAATAATGACTGAACCTTCAAAACATTACCGCTACCGGCGTACGCGCACACATCCAATACCGTTTGTAAGTATTCACTGATACGAGGGGGAAGTGTCTTTGCCACCTCCAACGTTGCTTCCACCTCTGCTTGACGTTGCAGGAACAGTAAACCTAAGCCAAGGCACAAGAAATGCACGAAACTGTTCTCATGATCCTTTTCTGGCCGCATCATCAACGTTTGAACGATCGTGGATACGGAGTCTTCATGACAAGTTCCACAGAAGACAAGGCCCAGCGAAAGAGCCGCAAATGCAACAACCTCCAGAGGGGCAGTATCGTCGTGTATGACTTCAGTGAGAAGCTCAGAAACCTCTTCCTTCTGCGTACCCGCATACGCCAGACCAAGTCCCATGATGGCACCAATTCTAACAGCGGGATTCTCCTTCGTCACACTCTCGTACAACAAACCGTAAGCAGGATCACAGTCGTTGCGTACGTTTGTGTTGATCAATCCAACAGCGAGTAATCCACCGGCGACAATGTTCGGTTCTTCACTGTAAAGGTAAGCATCCACTTGTGGAAGACCACCTTCGACATCCCAAAGCAAGATGGAGCCAAGGCTAGCCGCCGCCGACATTTTGCCATGATCCTTGTTCTTGAAAATCCAACTAACGTTTGAAGTGCTTCCATCTGCCGCTTCGGTGGATGTCAAAAGCTTATCTTGACCGAATCCAGCGTTTACAAACGCATTGACAAAGGTAGCAGCAAGATTGGCACGAGCACTATCCACAGCTGCGCCAGATGGTGCGCGCACTTCCATCAAGTGGGACTTGTAGATGTCCTCAGGTAACTTGGGTTCCATCACATCTAGATCGCGCGCCAGGGTGAGATAGTTCTTTGTCAAATCCGAGTGACTCATGATGTCTTGCAACGTATCCAAGTGTTCGCCCTCAACCTCACACGGTCCCTCGTCGAGTTTCAGAGGATGACCGTGGCGTGCCAACATGTAACAAAGTTGCTTTTTGATAGTCATGTCGGTACAAGCGTTGAATGTCTCCTCTATGATACTTTGCTCGCACAACTTCAATGCAACGCGCATGGCGTCGGGCATCTTGCCAACTTTCATGAAGATGGAATGCGCCGTCTTTAAAACAATCGCATCCTCCGGCTCGGGCAAGTAATTCGCGCAGCTGAACAGGTACAAGCAAGTCCTCGCGTAGTTGGCGTCTGTGACGTTGCTCAGCAGCACGTCAAGCTTTTCCACCTCCAACAGCAAGTCAACTGCTTCAGGTTCGGCATTGTGTTCCATATGGAACGGCACAATCTCGAGAACTAAACCCATGAGATCATCCACCGACGCATTCTCACCGTCTTGCTCCATTCGTCGGTGGTACTCCGTACCGATCTCCGCGGCGAGATTGCGAACGTATTCGTGTCCCCAGTTGCCAATATCCTCCTTCGAACCTAATAATCTGTACTTCAACGACTCAGGAATCTCACCAGCCACAGAAGCGTTCGTCATCGACAGCAAGGAGATGATATCGGCCAATAGTAACTTGTTTTCCCCAGCCTTGAGTTTCTCGTACACATCCTTCAAGGTTTGTAAGTGAGGCCGGAGAAACTTCAGCGGTTTCGGGACGGAGGTCATTGAGCTGTGCGCACGAATAAATGATTTAAAACAGGTTAGTCAGTGTACTCGTTTTCTCAAAGCGCTCGCGATCGTCGCGTTCGCGCATTCACAATGTTGATGGATCGCACCTGGTCGCCGTTCGGATCTCGCTTCTCATGGTTTCCAACGCCAACTTCGCCACGGCCGCCTTGGGATCGCTCGCTCGCATCACCATGAGCTCGAGATTCTCCTTTAACGCCGCATCCTCCTCGCTCAACTCCACCTCGGGCGTTTTATCCTTTCCCTTGGCGCCGTCCTTCGTCTTGTCATCAACGACCCCATCGCCCTTCTTTCCGTCGTCATCCGACTTCTTCTTCGCAGCCGCGACGGCGTCGTCGGCCTTCTTTGTCACCATCGTGGGATTCAGAAGGGATCGATACGCGGTCGAATCGAGCTTATTCGACTATCCCCTCCGAGAGCGACGACGTGTGAGGTCGGAAGGGTCGTCCCGGGTTCTCGATCTCGATTATTTCTGCTCTTGGAAAATCAGAGTCAGAGCATAAATGTGGGCGTCGAATTCTGAACAGACTGAAAGCTTTCTGGAACCAAATGACGAGTTGAAAAATCGTTACAATCGACTGTACGACGACAAAGGCGAACCTATGGTTGAGGAGCTAACTGTTATCGTTCTCACGGGAATCGAGAGTCTTCTTCTTGTGAGCGGCTACAGAGGTGTTTGACTTCATCAATTCCCGCAGAATCATGGTGGCGTAAGACGACGGAGGGAGAGTAAATTTGACGGTAACAGCACGTAGAGGGCCATCTTCGATGTTTCGTTCCGTGATGCCGTTCATTCGATCGAGATCTGTCAAAGTCAAATCCGCCTTTGGATCCGCGTAAGAAACCACTTTGTGCGATACGTCCGACGGTTTGAGAAAACATCTTCGATAGTCACCTGTGAACGCATTGATCGCAAACTCGCGCACTGAATGAACGTTCGCATTCAACTGAATGCCATCTTCATTCGCAAGATCCTGATAGATGTCACCCATGTTCTCCGGATACATCACTGCGTTGCCAGGAAGCGGCAGGACGACGAGGGCTGGATCAATCTTTCCCAAAGCAGCTTCGTCAGCAGAAACGACTCGAACTCTCGGCATTGAAACTCGACCAGTCATGGTTTCTTCTTCATCCACGATTTCACCATCCTCGAGTACCAAGTCACCTTCCACGACGGTGTTCATGCCGTATTTGCGGACTCGCGCCGAAACAACGCGGTTGAACAAATATCCCTGATACGCGTGAATGTACATCATTCTGATCTGCTTTGGTATAGCCAGTAAGCATGATACCATATCATTAGCACTCACCTTCATCATACGCTCAACGATAGCGCGCTCCGCGGCGCACCAACGCGGCAACGCTTTCAGCATTTCAGCTGGATCCTTATTTTTTTCCCACGCAGCGCGCGCATCACCCACATCAGACCGCTCTCCTTCCCTCGGTAAGAGTAAAGCATCGATCGCTGTTTGCCAATTACCCCGCAGAAGTTCAATTCCAATTTTATGCGTTGCATGCTTACCACCCGTTGTGCCAAATCTCTGCAATCCAAAGTAGTTGATGGTGCCAGAAGAATTTAGCGCATCTACCGCCGTCTCCACTTTCTGGACGTCCTCTGGATCAACTCCTCTGATGGTTATCTCGAATTCGTTTCCATTATGATCTCCGAATCCCAGCTGCTCGTCAACATACGAATAGTTTCCGATTTTGCAACCATACAACGCGAGCTTAGCCAGCCTCTTGGCTCGGATTCTGTGCACAGTCACGTGTTGCGTCGTCACGGCTCGCTTATCCTTGGTGCCGGCGATGCCCATTGTTTTAAAGTTGATTTTCAAAGCGCGAGAAATCACGCTCAACATTTCGTGAGACTCTTTGTTCTCCTTGCAAAACACAAATCTCACGTGCTCTGGTACGCCCTCTGGCCAAAAATTACGCCCGGCTCGATGGTCTAATGCTTCTATGCGACTGCGCTTCTTGCCTCGCTTTTCAGCGTGATGCACGCGAACGCTGGATGGTGGTTTTTGCGAATTCTTCTCGGCTTCTTTCTTCGCCTCGACGGAAATCGCGATGTTATCGGTCGGTAGAAAGAAGTGTCGCTTGAAGAATTGATGAATCTGCGTCCGTTTCGCCTTGTCTGTCATGGGCGCGAGCACGAGCGGGTCCGGGAGCGCAGCTCGCGAATCGAGCTTCTTCTGACTCGCCCTCGTGACTCCAGGAGTGGCCAAAAACTCCCTCAATCGCTGCGCGTCCTCGGCACCACACAAAGCTTCAAATTCTGTCATCGCATCTTCATCTATCTGATCGTCGCCTTCACCTTCCTCGCTCTCGTCTCCCTTGTCCTCGCTCAGTCCGGCTTCTTTCTCCATCGCGAGCACTCTCGCTTTCATCTCATCAAACTTTGCCCTTTCGCGAGCGTCGATGGGCACGTCGACCGCCGCGCTCAAATCATCCAATCGCACCGCCTTTCCGGTGTCCTTGTCGATCTCTCGCACGATGAAATCGCTGAAACGTTCCTTCAACACGCCATCAAAGCCGGCGGCGGCGTTCGCGTACAGTTCAATCCCCGCAGTTTTCTCTTCGACCGCATCGCTCTCGCGCCAAGACGATTCAACGCTCGCACCCATGTCTTTTCGCGTGTTTCCCTCTCGCACGTCTCACGCGTTCACCGTTGCATCGTCGACGGGCGCGTCGCCAACTCCGGCGGTTGGTTTCTCGTCGATGCGCTCGGGAGCTGGACACATATTCGTGAGACCGAGGCGCGAGGTGCGATCGCGCGAGACCTTACGCGATGCCTCACGCGGAGGATGCGTTGGAAAAAATCACCAGATCGCACGCGCGCGCGAGCACGCTTCGGGGGAGAGCATTTTTCGTCGCTTGGAACGGGGTGCTCACGATGGCGTACGAAGGCTGGACGGAAGGTGTGGCGCGTTATAAGCGCGCGCTGAACGATCCAGAGGTGGGACTTCAGGAGGAAGCGCACGGAAGCAAGTGGCCGAAGACATCTCTCGCCTGTCTGCGCGATGGCGACCTGAGGACGGAGGAGTTAAACGTCTTGCGAACGAGCTGTGAAAAGTTTGCCGAGGCGGTGAAGGAGGTGCGCGTCGCGTTGAACCGGGCGAAAGTTGTCGTTTTCGCATCGAGATGCTGCGAACGCCGATTGAGCGTGAGAACGTTAGAGATGGCGAGCGGCAATGTAGACAACGTAGACGCATCGGTGGTTTCGGACGCGAATCGAGACATCGTTGAAGACATTTTGCGAGCCGGAAACGCTGCGAGTTACATCGACGACGTGAATCGGCCCGGCCATCGCGCAAACCATTACGAAAACGGAGCAGGCGTCACGCTCGTGGTGGATTGCGGTGAAACCATAGGCGATCTGGTGGATAAATTCAGAGCGGAGGTAGAAGCGCGACTTCCGGGTCGATATCGTTGGTTTGACACAAACTCGTTGCACATAACTATTCGCGGTTTGGTGAATTAACGATGGGTAGCAGAAGGAATCGTATTACATTGTATCAATATAGGAATCTGTTTCTTCGTCATAAGCGATCACGTTATCAGCTGCACGATTGACGTCGATCATCATCGGACCACGCGCCATCCCTCGCTGAGTGGTAGATCCGTACGAACCGGCATAGTCGGCGACTCCGAGCGCCATGCGTTGCAAAATGTCCCACTGCCAAGTGGCAGCATTCGCTCCAGCTCCACCGAAGAGAGCAGCCGCTGGAGACGGCTGCTTCAGTTGCACGCTGAAAATTTCAGCACCACCCGCGAGAAGATCGAGAAGCACGTCGTCAGAGGTCTTGAGTCTGTCAACCAAATTTCGCGAAAGCGCATCCTTGCCGAACCATGTCTCCCCGGTGGCAACGTTCTCAATATCAAGAGCAGGTCTATTTTCAGCCACAAAATCCTTAAAGAGGATCAACACATCCTCGATGTCCTTCTTCGACTTTGCCAAATCTTCTTTCGTGACTTTCTTCGTTGGAGTGAGGGTGCGCTTAAACTTGCCGGCGGTCACTGTTTGGAACTCGATGCCTTCGCGAAGTAACCTCTCGTAGACGTTTGGCTGCTCACTGATGACACCGATAGAACCAAGGACGGCAAACGGAGAGGCAACGATTTCATCAGCAACACAAGCCATCATGTAACCTCCAGAAGCAGCGACTTGTTCGACGCAGATCGTGAGCTTCAAGCCAGCGTCTTTGATTCGCGTAAGCTGCGCCGCGGCGAGACCGTAGCCCGTCACCGTGCCGCCTCCAGTGTTCAATCGCAAGACCACTTCGTCACCACGTTCCGTTTTCGCAGAGCGCAACAGACCGGTGACTTCTTCGCGAAGTTGTTCCGCTTGAGATGCTCGGACGTCACCAAAAAAGTTCAGGACAAAAACGTGCTTCTTCTTAAGCTTGGAGTTTTCATCCGTTTCAGGGTTCAGGGCGAGCACGTCAGTGTTCGTTTGCCATCCAGCGATCGCACGTGGATCGGAGAGCAACTTCATGAGGCTTTCGCGGCGCGATTTCGGCAAAGCGGCACCGACAGCTTGCAAATACGCATCCTCAGCAGAGGCGCGTTCCGCTGCCACTTTGCTCAGTTTCTTCGTCAACTTCGTCACCTTATCGCCGCCGAAAGGATTTTTGAACCCCTCCTTCTCGCCTTCGGTATCTTCTTCAGAATCCGAAGATTCCTCTCCATCGCTCTTTGAACGCTTTCCGCCCGATTCGAGAGCCGCTGCTCGCATTTGAGCCAGCAACTGGTTCATTTGTTCCATCAAACGCTTATCGGTCATCGCCCACTTCTTGTTGGCTTCAAAAATCGCATCGCGCTCGTCTTCAGAAAGAGAACCCAAGGCACCGCCGAACTTTTTACTAAAATCCATGCTCTTGCGTCGACGTTCGGCCTGGATTTCGCTCACCGTCGCCGCCTCGAATGATAACGAATATGAATCAAGCTTGTCGTTCATGCGCTTAATCTCCAAATAAGGCTCCGCGCGCGGCTTCGACCCCGCACCTCCGCCCTTGATAAATCCAAAGGGACCACTCTTTTCGCCATCTTCCTTCGGTCTGCCTCGTCGCGACGCCGAGATGGCGAAAAACGCCCCGGCGGCCACCGTCACGGTGGGTATCCCCCAGGAGATGAGCGTCTTCAGCGTGTACAAAAATAATTCCTTCGCTTCCGGCGTGCTCATCGCGTTCGGTATCCACGCAAAAATTCCGGCGACAAACGACATCGCTCCCTGCGCGTCCATCGCCGCCAACGCCGGTTCCGCTCGCACCGCCGCAATCGCAGTCGCCAGCGCCACTAATCCGACCCGCGTCGCCGACCCTCCCGTCCGACCCACCACCGCGCTCGCCTCGTCACCTCTCGCGCGAGACTCGTCTTCGACGTCGCCCTCACGTCGATTCCTGACCACCGCGACGACGATCGCGTCTCGTCTTCGCGTCGTCACCGCCACCCGCGCGCGTCCACCGGTCGCCATCGTCATCGTCATCTTTTTCATCGTCGTCGTCGCCATCGCCTCGCTTCTCCTCGCGCTCGCGCGCGTCGACGTCGCGCGAGACGTCGCGGGCGTCATCATCGTCGTCGTCATCATCGCTTCCGTCCTCTCGGCGACTCCGCGCTCGCTCGCGCGTCGCGCTCTTCCGTCCGCGCGTTTCTCGAAAAGAAAGGCCCACGCGTCGAACGATGTTTCGGTGGTTTCAATTTTCAGTTTCAATCTTCGCGTTCGGTTTCAATTTTCGGTTTCAACGCGTATGGATGATGATGATGATGATGGATATGGATGAGATGATGATGATGGATGGGCGACGCGAGGGCGAGTCGTCGGCGCGCGGTGACGGCACCCGTGGACGACGCGCGAGGGTGGACGCGCGATAGGCGATGTCGACGTCGATGTCTTCGGCGCGCGCGCGCGCGTTCGGCGAGGTGGCGCGGTCGATGAGACCGTCGCGCGGTCGTCGAACGCGGGGCGACCGCGTCGCGATGGCGCGGGCGCGTGGGCGCGGGACGGTGGCGAGCGTGTCGGCGCCGGCGACGGCGGCGCCGCCGTTGGCGTACGAGATCGTCCAGGGGGCGCTCGTGCGATGGAGCGAGACGAAACCGAGCGGACCGCATCCGCCGACGTGCGTGCTGGTGCACGGCATCTTGGGCTCGCGGAGAAACTTGCAGTCGTTTGCAAAGAAACTGGCGGAAAAGTTTCCTTCGTGGCAGTTTTTATTGGTAGATTTGAGAAATCACGGAGAGTCGAACGCGTTTGACGCCGCGAATAAGCCGACGGGGACGAACACGGTGGAAAACGCGGCGAGAGATGTGTTGAGCGTATTGAATCACTTGAAGATTTATCCGTACACGCTCATCGGACACTCCTTCGGCGGTAAGGTGGCGATGAGCATGGTGCATCAATTCGGACGCGTTTTACCGAGACCGGTTCAAGTGTGGGTTTTAGACACCGTGCCGGGAGACGTGTGGTGCGACGACGTCGGCGATCACCCTCGCGACACCATCAACTTTTGCATGACGCTGGAAAGACCAATAGACAGTCGAAGAGCGCTCGTGCAGTCTCTGACGGGGGCGGGATTCACGATTGAGGGGGCGCAATGGATGACGACGAATCTCAAGTCGGATGGTAACGGTAAGTTTGAGTGGACCTTCAACTTGGACGGCATCGCGGAGATGTACAAATCGTATGAGGCGTACGACTTGTGGCCAATGTTGGAGACGCAACCCGCGGGTTTGAGCCTGGACTTTGTTCAAGCCGAGAGTTCAGCGTTCGTGTGGACGCCCGAAGATCTCGCACGCATTCGTAAGACCGGCGCGAGCGTGCACTTGTTGCGAAACTCCGCGCACTGGGTGCACATCGACAACCCAACGGGGCTCTTAGACATTCTCACTCCGTCTTTCGAAAACATGGAACGCAATTTTTCGCGGTAGCATACTTGTAAGATTAAAACCAGACTATTCGCGCGCACGACCGATCATCCATCCACGGCGTCTTTTTCTTTCTCGTGGAATAACGCGCTCTACTTTGAACTTAACCTCCCAAACGCGTCCCGCGCTTGGTCATGTCCAAGTCTCCCGTGTCCATCTCGGGCGGGGACGCGTCCCCGTCGCACTCGATGGACTGACCATCATTGGCGACGACGCACGCCTCGTCCAGATCGTTCACGTTAATCACCGTGTACGTCCCACTCTCGATTCCCTCGCACACGAGTTCACCATCTCCCGTGAGTTCGCACCGCACCTCGCACCCGCGTTGTCTCTCGCTGTCGCACCTCGGCGCGCGTCCCTCCCCGTCGTTCCTCGTCCCCGACCACCACGCGCTCACCTCGTACGTCCCGCTCGGTACATCCTCCGCCACGAGCACCCCATCCTCTCGCACGACGCAATTATATCCATCGTCCAACGATCCCTCCCGCGTCCCCGCCATCGTCGTCGTCATCCATCCTCGTCGTCCCATCGTCGTCCTCTTCACATTCATCCTCATCCTCGCGCATCCTCGCGTTCGCGTCGTCGTCGTCGTCGTCGTCACCGCTCGCGTCATCGTCGTCACCGTCGTCATCGTCGTCATCGTCGTCATGACCGCTGCCATCATCTCCATCCTGGAACTGTTGGTTTTCAGGTGGTGTGTTTTGCTCTTCGTCAGCAGGTTCGGCGCAGGCGATGAAAAAGAGGAGAAAAATGCCGAGACATGAGATTGGTGATTTAAGGGTGATACGCGAGCAAAAGTCTTTGAGCATAAGCCATCTCGTTAAGCACTCTTGGGTCATGATGGGCCTTTCTCCACGACATTGTCATGGCAAACAAGTGCGGGGGCAGGCGACGCTTCACTATATCGCCTAGGCCGTGCTGTCCAGTGCTCTCTTGCCTGGTGACGATTGCCCCGGGGAGCAGCGGTTCGAATCCCAGTCTATGAGATGGAGAACAAAAATAAAGGCAAACAAAGACAGGTGTTTAGAGCTGAAGTCTTTTGGCACACGAATTGCTCTGCTTATAGAGGCGCAGCAATGCAAAAGAGAAAA
>MDTE01198322.1_pt1 | contig 66439 bp, 46 predicted proteins | sample 811231 | NCBI WGS metagenome assembly MDTE01 (sample SAMN05326651, study PRJNA326480) | marine metagenome | isolation source: seawater | place: Indian Ocean: Red Sea | collected 2010
ACGAACCGATCGAAACGAACCGATCGAAACGAACCGATCGAAACGAACCGATCGAAGCGAACCGATCGAAACGAACCGATCGAAACAAATGCTCCGATTGAAATGCTCCGATCGATCGATGGGAACCAGTTTAGGGTTTAGGGTAACGCGCGCATTTGGTTCGGCGCGCATTCGACAGACGACGACGACGACGACGACGACGACGACGGGCGAACGGCATGGCGGACTCGCGCGAGGCGGAGTGGGATCTCCTGGAGAAGTCCATGCCGAGCGCGGACGCGAGCCGCGGGGAGGGCGAGGAGGCGGCGCGCGGACGAGGAGGCGAGGCGAACGCGCGCGAGGACGATCGACGGCGGCGACGACCCGGGGGCTCGCGCGAGCGCGACGGGGATGACGATCAGTACGGTGAGCGGTCGCCCGGACACGGGGGCGAACGAGAGTCGCGACGGGATCGGAGGAGTCGGCGACGGTCGAGGTCGAGGTCGAGGGACGCGGATCGAGACCGAGGAGGGCGGCGGAGGAGACGAAGGCGGTCGCGGTCGAGAGACGCGGGCATGTCGACGCCGGAGCGAGAGGAGGAGCGAGAGCGACGAAGACAGGAGAGAGAGGCGGACAGACAGCGTAGGGAGATGGAGAAACTCGATCGGGACACGCGGACGGTGTTCGTGACGAATTTGAGCACGAAGTTGGATGAACGGGGAATCTTCCGATTCTTCAGCAAGGTTGGAAAAGTGACGGATGTCCGGATCATTTACGACAGACACACGCCGAAGAGTAAGGGAATGGCGTACGTGGAGTTTGCCGATAAGAGCTCCATCCATCCCGCGCTCGAGCTCACGGGTCAAGAGCTCAACGGCCAGGCGATCGGGGTGAAAACGAGCGAGGCGGAGAAGAACATTGCGTGGGAGGCGGAGCAAGCAGAAAAGAAGAAACTCGGCGCCGCATACGGTCAGGGCGTGCCTTACGTCGGGAATTCAGGACCGTGCAAGCTTCGAGTCGGTGGTTTACACCTTGGACTGAGAGAAGACGACATTAAGGCTGTGTTCGAACCGTTCGGTGAGTTGGATTTCATCTCCATGATTAAGGAGGAGGGAGAAGCCAAGTTTGCGAGCGCGTTCGTTCAATTCAAGCAGACGACGCACGCCATGTTGGCGCTCTCTCAATTGAATGGCTTAGAACTCGTCGGTATTCCCATTCGCGTGTCGATCGCGAGTCAAGGCGCTCAGGCGGCTGCCAGCACCATGGCGGCTGCCGTGGAGTCGCTCGGAGAACTCGACGAAGGCGGCGGCGGTTTGAAGATGGATAGTCGCGGTCGAGCGGCTCTCATGGCTCGTCTGGCTGGCCAAGACAAGGAGGTCGAGAAAGGCTTCGCGATCGATCCGACGACCGGTCTTCCCACGACTGTGGACGCCATCAAACCCATGGACGCGCCGGGCGAGGCGCTGCCGCTCGCCGCGCAGCCCATCACCCAAGGCGTTCTCGGTCCCGGGTCGCCGATTCCCACGCCCTGCTTGCTGTTGAAGAACTTGTTCAACGCCGAGGAGGAGACCGATCCCGAGTGGTGGTTGGACATCGCCGAAGACGTGAAGGGTGAGTGCGAGAAGTTCGGCGAGGTCACGCACGCGTTTGTCGATAAAGATAGCCAAGGCTTCGTCTACCTCAAGTTTGGCGACACGGCGGGGTGCACAAAGGCGCAACAGGCGCTGCACGCTCGTTGGTTCGCGGGTAGAAAGATAGCGGCCGAATTCCAGTTTACGGAAGTCTACGACGGGCACTTTGGACTGAAAAACTAGACATCGTTGTTCCATATTACACAGTTCACTCGTAATTGTCTCCAGCGAGCCACTGCGACATTTGCGAGGGATTCGTCAGCTCCGGCGCCACGTCTTCACCGTCCGTTCGCACGCGCTTGTTCCCTCGAGAAGTTTGGGTGAGATGCTCATTCACTCCACCGCGATGGGCGATCAAAACCGCCGGCTCACCGAAATGAGTGCGGTGGTGACGGTCGTGATCCTTCTTGGAAGCAAACGCTCTGGTACATCCGGGATAGGAGCAGACGTACGGTTTATCAGACGTGTGCACGCGACGAATGTGCTCCGCGACGCTCTGCGCGTGTTTGAACATGATTCCACATCCATCCACCGGGCACGGGATCGTTTTCGTCGAATTGTGGACAGTCTGCTCGTGCCTCTTCAACATTTGTCGCGTGGAAAACGGAACGGCGCACACGCGACACTTGTATTTCTGATCGTGCACCAGGGCGACGTGGCGCTCCATCGATTTGACGTCCGCAAACGTCTCTCGACATCTCGGAAAACTACACTCGACGGGCTTCACGCCCGTGTGCGCCTTGGCGACGTGAGTGGGCAAGTATTGCTTCGTAAACGTCTTCCCGCAGAGCGGACACTCCGCCCGAGCGGCTCTCGGTCGCGCCGGCGCGTTCGTCGCGTCTCTGATGGCCTCGAGCATGGACGCATCATCTCCCACGATGGTTCCGTGCACCGCAACGTATTCTTTCTCTTCAACGCACGCCAACATTCCGCGCATCTCCCCCAGCGCCTCCTCGGCGTCCCGAGACGTCATCTTCTCGAACCGTCGCCGCCAATCGCTCTCCCCCATCCTCGCGCACCACCCGCCGTCGTCTTCTCCGCCCCCCGCCCCGCTCCGACGCGCGAACGCCTCACGCACCCGCTCGACGCCGTACGACAGCGCGCACGCGTCCGCGAACGTCAACTCCTCCGCGCCTCGAGTCTCTTTTAAAAATCGTCTCTTGAACAGCGCGTACTCCATCGCCGCCGTCGCCGCCGTCTCGCCCCCGTCCCGCGTCCCCGCACCGCGCGCGGACGTCGACGCGCCCTCACCGCGTCCGATTCGCCGCGCCGCGTCCGAGACGGCCGCGTCGCGGCGCGCGAACATCCCCGCGCGCCACGCGTCGAGCACGGCGCGCGCGCGCGAGTCGTCGGCATCTTCGCCGGACGCGCGCGCCATCGTCTCGCGCGAGACCGAGCGGCCGACCGATGGAACACCACGAGACGCCCTCGAGACGTCCTCGAGACGCGTCCCTCGCGCGCGCGAGTCTCTCGCCGTCGCGCGCAGCCGTCATCAAATCAATGCAACACTCTTCAAAAAACCAATGGGCGCGTACCAGCTGCTGTACCAGCTCGTACCAGCTCGTACCAGCTCGTATCAATACTGTTTACCCATACGTTGTACCGCTCGTACCAGCTCGTACCAGCTGGTCAATACATACTGTTTAGCCATACGATTGGCGCGTTCGGACATTCGGCTGGTACCGTCCCAGTGTCCCAGGAAATCCCTCCAAACCAACCGATCGGATGGATCGGTCGATCGATACCGATCGATCGATACCGATCGATGATGACCGATCCCGCGCGCGTCCCACCACCCCCGGGTGTGCCGACGTCCCGGGGGTGTCCGGCACGTGCGGGCGCGTGTGCCCGGCGGCGCGCGACGTCAACACGCGACGGGTCGACCGCGCGAGGAGACGTCTTCATCATGGTGCGAGCTGCGAACGCGAACGCGCGCGCGCGCGCGATGTATCGATCGGGGTGGACGACGGCGGCGCGCGTCGGGGGACGTCGCGAGCGATGACGACGAGGGATGAGACGAGGGATGATGGATGACGCGACGGATAAGGATGGGGATGGAGAGAGAGAGAGAGAGACTGACGATGGTGATGACGACGTGCCGCGTGGAAACAGCCGTCAAGCGGGGATGTTGGTTTGGCGTTCGGACTCGTCATCATGGCGGGTTTGTCCACGACGCTCGGGAGCGCGTTCGTGTTTTGTTCGTCGAAGGCGGACACCACCGTCTTGGCGCGCGCGCTCGGAGCGAGCGCGGGGGTGATGATTTACGTGTCCTTCGCGGAGATTTACGGCGTGAAGGCGGTGGAATCGTTCACTGAAGTCTGTAACGGCGATTCGAATTGTGGGTGGCGGTACGCGTCGCTTTGTTTCTTTAGCGGGTTGATTTTTATGTACGGTTTGGACTTCGTGGTGCACCGAATCAACGACGTCGGTTGTTTCTGGGGTATGAAGCGAAACAGTGCGACGGTTCAGTCCGGTGGAGCTTCCCACGATCACACCTTGTGCGTGCACGGTGATTTGGAGGAGTGCAAGCGAGGCATCGCGAAGGCTGAGAGTGGCTTGAGCGAGGTGAACGTGCGCATGGAGATGAAGCGCACGGGCGAGCCGTCGACGGATGATAGCGAAATAAACGTCACCGTGGACAACGTCGATCTGACAGACGTCCACCACAAGGCGATAGAGGCGAAACAGTTGAAGAACATGGGCATCATGACGGCGATCGCCATTGGCCTCCACAATTTTCCCGAAGGTTTGGCAACCTTTGTCGCCGCCGTCGCCGATTCCAAACTAGGAGTCGCCCTGGCGATGGCCATCGCGATTCACAACATTCCCGAGGGAATCTGTGTCGCGATGCCAATCTATTACGCCACCGGGAACAAGTGGAAAGGATTTTGGTGGTCCTTCCTCTCCGGCCTCAGCGAACCCATCGGCGCCATCGTCGGTTACGCCGTCCTCAACAGCCAAGACATGTCCCCCAAGGCGTTCGGATCTCTCTTCGGCCTCGTCGCCGGCATGATGATCTTCATCTCCGTCAAAGAGCTGATCCCCACCGCCCTCAAATACGACCCTCACGACCGCTACGTCACCACGTACGTCTTTATCGGCATGGCCATCATGGCGCTTTCGCTCATCCTCTTCTACGTGTGATACCACATCCAATTCACATCGGCAGCATCCTCAGCGCGCGCGCACACACAGACCCAGACACACCACCACGCATCGTTCGTTCATTCATTCATTCATTCGTTCGCTCGCTCCACGCGCGTCCCGCGTATTCGACCCGTCCTTCTCCTCTCGCGCGCTTCGCGCTTCGCCAGTCGCGACTCAATCACCCCCGCATTCATCCCCCTCGATCGACGACACGGACCGATCACCGAGAGACCGAATCTCCGATCGATCCACGCGATCGATCCATCTCGATCGATCGATCGATCGAACCCGATCGATCGAACCCGATCGATCGATCGAACGGTACCGATCGAACCCGATCGATCGATCGATCGATCACACGAGACGCGATCTAATCTTTGACGTCACTCGACGACGACGAACGATGATGATGCTCACGACGACCCCGACGACGATGCGCGCGGCGCCGACGATGCGCGCGCGCGCGTCTCGCGCGAGAACGGCCGCGGTTCGACCGGCCGTGCGCGAGGTGCGACGACGTCGCGATTCGCCGCGACGCCGCGACGGTGGACGACCACCGCGGAAACGCCGAGGATTGGATTAATTTTCAGAGAATCGCGCGATTAATTTCCGAATCATCGGCGCGACGAATGAATGCGATGCGCGCGCGAGGCGACGCGAACGGCGGTGACTGACGATGACGCGTCCTCGTTCCACCTCTCGCGCAGGCTTCTTTCACCCAGCGTCGTGCGCACACGATCGCGCGCGCTGAAAAGTTCAACACGGATGAAGTCCTCACCACCATCGCCGACAAGTGGGAGGAGACGGAGAACAAGTCGACGGTGATCACGTACGCCGCGGGCGCGACGGCGGCGTTGTGGTTGTCCACCACGCTCGTCGGTGCGATCAACGTCGTGCCGTTGTTGCCGAAAGTGATGGAACTCGTCGGTTTGGGCTACTCCACGTGGTTCGTGTACCGATACGTCTTGTTCAAGGACAGCCGCGCGGAGCTCGTCGAGCAAGTGGACGCGCTCATCGCCAGAGTGTCGGGCGAGGAGGAATAAAGAAGGAAGGAACGCATACGAGCGCGCGCGCGCGGCAATTTTGAGTGAAATGAACGGGTGTGCGTCGAGTCATCGATGCGAGACGTTCGTGCTCGCCTTTGTCGCGCGCGATGTGGCTGTCTGAGACGAGACGCGCGTTTTGAAATCACCAAGCATACACTACACACGACGCGTTTTTCATCCCCGCGCGAGCGCGCGCCGTCACGCGGCAAAGGCGAGCACGCTCGAACGCGTCGTCGTCCCGATCGCGACGCGTTCGCCCGAGAATTTTCGATGCTCGTGCTCTCGATCTTCTAACGATTCTATCCTCGAGCGAAGCGTGGAGACGAGCCGCGCGCGCGTCTCGAGCGCGCCGGCGGCGTCCAAGAGGGCGAGTCTGTCCCGCGCGAGTCTCTCGTCGAGGGATTCGCACCGCGCGCGTAAAGTCTCCGCGTGCGCCTCCAAATCTCGAAACTTTGATTCGTACCTCTCGCGAACGCGCGTTTCGATCTCTTCCTCCGTCTCGCGCGTCGATCGGGCGAGAGAGCGGTCAAACGACTGCTCGAGCGAGCGACTCGTCTCCGATCGCGGAGACGTCGGCGCCGACGTCGGCGTATCTCGCGACCGCGACGTTTTCAAGGGTGAAGACTCTCGACACCGCGCGCGAACGACTTCTTCCTCTAAAGTCTTCCTGAGCACGTCCATCGCGAGGGCGACGTGTCCGTCCAACTCTTCCAGCTCTCTGCTCTTCCGTTCCCGCTCTCTGTCGAAGTGTTCGGCGCGCTCCAGCGCGCGCGCGCGCAACGACTCCAACTCCTCCCTCATCGCGCGCACCGCCCCACTCGCCTCGCACTTCGCATCCGCCACGATAAGATCACGTTCCCGTCGCAACTTTTCGCACTCCAACGTCTTCTCCGTCAACTTCTCCCTCTCTTCGCGTCCGCTCGTCTCGGCGCTCGCCGCCGCCGCGCGCGTCTCCTCCACCGTTCTCATCGACGTCTCCACCACGAGCGCTCGCAAGTCGCGCACCTCGCTCGCGAGCGTCATCATCATCGTCTCCGTCTTCGTCTCCGTCGGCGCGCTCGCGCACGCGCCCATGCTCGTCGTCGTCTCGCGTCGATGTCTCAACTACCGATGAATCGATCGGTCGGATATCTCTCCGTTTCCGTCGACGACGCGCGCGATGGCGACGCGTCTCGACGTTCGAATCGTCCCGAATCGACGCGAAAGACGTCGTCCACCTTGTATCGTCGTTTCGCGCCCGCCCGCGCCCTCTGACCCCCTCGCGCGTCGCCGACTCGGGCCTCGATGCCCCTCGCGTCTTCGGCGCCATTCGTCGCCGCCATGCCCGCGATGACGCGCGAGTCGGACCCGCGCGCGCTCGTCGGGGCGCGGATGAAGATCACCGCCGGCTCGTACGCCCGCGACGTGGCCGCGTGCGTGGTGTTTTACGATGAAAACGAGCGGCATCCGTATCACGTGCTGTGCGACGACGGGCACCACATGTGGGCGACGCTCGAATTGAACGCCGGGCGAGGAGCGTCGTACCTCGTGGCGAAGAATAACAAGGAGGAGGACGTGCGGAAAGAGATGACGATGCTGGACGAGCGCTGGAACGGAGGGGAGCGCGAGGAGGAGGAGGGGCAAGAGGGGCGAAGACGGTCGAGCGCGCGGGCGGAGGCGAGCGAAGACACGGCGGCGAGGGAGTCGGACCGCGGGCGAGTGCTGATGATGTACGGGAAAAAACCGTCCAAGAGACAACACAAAGAGACGGTCAAGTTGGCGCAGGAGGCGGAGGCGTTTAAACGGGGTGAATCGAGGAGAAAAGATGCAAAGAAACAGCGCGTCGAGTCGGCTGACGCGCGGAGTCCCGCGGCTCCGTCGTCCTCGCCTCCGTCCACGGCGGAGATCGAGATCGAAAAGGATCGAGCCAAGCACGCACAGTTACCCTCGACCCCCGCTCCAGCGGGCATCGCTCGCTCCGTTCGCGCGCGCGTGCCGAGCAAAAAATATTTAGAGAGCGAAGAGCTCGCCGCGCTTCGCGCCAAGCGTCTCGCCGCGTCTCGAGCCGGCGAGCGCGGGGCATCGCCCGCGCCCGCGCCCGCGCCCTTCGCCTCTGGACCGGTTTCAAAAATCACCACCTCCTCCGTGAACACCGAATCCATCGTCACCGACGATCCAGAGTCCAGTTGGTCGCCTCCGTGACGCGTGTGTACATGTAAAGCCTCCAATCCACCAATCAGGACTCGTCATTCCGAGCGACTCCACGACCCCGCGACGGATCGCCGACACCACTCCACCGCGCGGTCGCTCTTTCGAGGTACGCGCGCGCGCATCGACGCCTCCATCGCGCGCGTTCGCCCGCGCGTTCGCGCGAAACTTTTCCATCGCGTCCGTCTCTCGCGCTCGCGCGTCCTCGCGCGCGTCGCGTCCCCGCGCGTCGTCGCGATGGATGCCGCCGATGCGGTCGGTCGGATGCCGCGACGGCGAGGGACGCCGACGGCGCGAGGACGCGCGCGCGCGGGCGCGGGAGGCGGACGCGACGCGCGGGGGGGGGTCGGCGAACGGCGGATGGGGATGGGTGAAAATTCGCGGCGCGGCGCGGCGCGCGGGGCGAGCGCGGCGCGCGTCGCGAGCGAGAGGAGACGCGGGAGACGGCGGACGCGGCGTCGGAACGACCCGCGCGAGAGGGCTTGTGGTGGGGGTCCGTGACGAGTCCTGATTGGTGGATGGATGTCCGAGTGGACCAGTCTGTCGGAGCCGCGCCGCGCGGAGCGGAGCGGCGCGCGCCGACGGGCGAGAGACTGACGTTGAGTGTGAATTTTTGAACGCACGCGCAGGCGCGGGAGTGGAAAACGCCGTGAGCGACGCGCTCGCGGTCCAAGTTTGGAGTGCATGACGACGACGACGACGGTGGCGGCGGCGGCGGCGGGACAAGGGCCGAGACGAGGCGGCGGCGAGGCGGCGCCGGCGGTGGCGCCGGCGATGGTGTATCATCCGTCCGGGATGGTGGCGCCGGGGGTTGTGCCGTACATGGCGGCGCCACGTGCGCCGACGCCCGCGGCGGAGGTTGTGGGGAACTCGTTCGTGAACCAGTTTTACACGATTCTTCACTCGTCTCCGTCGGTGTTGTATCGGTTTTACACGAATGACTCGACGCTCATCGTGAGCGGAGAGCACGGTGGGGCGAGCGATGCGCCGACGACGTATCGCACGCAAAGGGATATTCACAACAAAGTTGTGAGCATGCGTTACGATGAGGCGCAGGCGGATGTGAAGTCGATTGACGCTTCGCACACGCTCGGGGGCGGCGTGCTCGTGCAAGTCACTGGCGCGTTGCGACGCAAGGGGGAGAATTTTGCTCGCAACTTTGTGCAATCTTTCCTCCTCGCGCCGCAAGAGAATGGGTTCTTTGTGTTGAACGACATCGTTCGATACCTCGACAAGGTGCAAATCGCGGGAGAAAAGGCAACCGCGCCGAAGGGTGACGCCGTCAAGAAGGAAACCGCCAAGCAGCCGGCGGTGGCAAAGACGGAAGCCAAGGCGGCTAAGAGTGAGGGTGGCGATAAGGATAAGGAGACGTCTGGAGAGAATGAAGCGGGTGACAACAAGGCCAAGTCCACGGAGGAGAAGAGCGATACCGCTTCGGATGCGGATCCGAACAAGCCGAGAACGTACGCGATGATGGCGGCGGCGGCGAGCGCAGCCGCCACCAAGTCTGCGGGTTCGGGTTCAGCGACGCCGGCGACGCCGGCGACGCCAACTTCGGCTTCGGCTTCGGTTTCGGCCCCGACGACCGGTAAGTCGTCTCCGACGGAGAAATCTGGTCACACCGTGGCGGTGACGAAGCCGGGTTGCGGAATTTTCATCAAGAACATCTTCATCGATACCACGGCTGAAGATCTCGAGTGTGAATTCAGCAAGTTTGGCATCGTGCTCGGTGGTGCAAAGGGTATCAACTTGAAGCCTCCGAAGCTTTCGCACGAGACGAAGTTTGCCTTCATCGATTTCGATGAACCGGCGTCGGCGCAGGCAGCGTTGGAGGCGACCGTGGAACTCCACGGCAAGGTGTTGGCTGTTGAGATGAAGAAGGCGTCCGTCGTCAACGCCAAGGGTGTGAGTGGGAACGGTAAGAAGGATTCAAAGGGCCGTTCGCACGGAGAGGGTGGGGGTGAGCGCAAGGGCGCGAAAAATGGGAAAAAGAAGGCTGATAGCGCCGCTTCCAACAAGTAAAAGAGTGGGTGAAGCATTAATAGCGATAGACGATCCGACGGATGATTTGCACGTCACCTCCCGGACAGATACGATTCAACGCGATAAGTAGACGAGTAATGGCATGAATCAATGAAAACCAACGACGTGAACCGTTCGCTTTCTCTACCGATGGACGCGACTCGGGCGCGGCATCTCGCCTCGAACAACGCGCCGCCACACTTCGTGACGCCGCGAGCGCATGCAAGTACCATTGAACTTTATCATGCACTGGCTTCGTTTGGGACTCGGCGCGCTCGGTTCATAGCGCAACGTCATCGCGACGAAACAGCGAATGGCTCTCGTGCGAGAAGTGTCCTCGTCTTCGTCGTCTTCGCGTCGTCTCGACCCGGCGAGAGAGACAGCAGTCGTCATGGCGCTCGGTGCCGGTGGAATCCTCGGCTGCGCGTACGCGATAGCGCAGACGGACTACTGGGAGAAGGAACGCAAGAAACGTCAAGAGATTGAAAAAGAATGAAGCCAAACGATGAAAAAAATGCTGAAGAGTGTGATACTACAACTGAGATGACGCGACGTCATCCCTCGCGAGAATTTTCAAACCCGGACTGCTGCCAAGAGTCTATAGAGTTTTCATACATTTGCATCATTTCCTGCATAGAATTATTCTGATAGGACATGCCAGACATGCCCCACACCGGCATGACCGCGCCAAAGGGTGGTAGAGGTCCCACCACGGGGGCCGCGCCCGCGCCCAGATCGGTGCCCACCGAGGAGGCCGCGTTCGACGTCATCGATGGCGTTTGTGTCTGCGTCGCCATCAACTGGTGAGCCGCGTGCGCTTGCGCCATCGATACCTGCGCCAAGTGATGAAGGAAATTGCTGTTTCCGATCGTCGTTTGCGCGATCAACTTTTGCAAGTCGGTGTTCAAGTCCAAGGGATATCTCTGAGCAAGTTGCGCGCTTGTAAACGCAAACAAACGATTGAACGATTCCAGTCTTTCCGGTGGAATTACGGCATCGAAGCGAGGTAAATGCGGATAAACCGTCTTACCGTCGCCCCCCGGAAGTCTTGGACGTCCTCTCGGACGTTTTGACTCGGGTTTGGTCGATGACGGTTTGCTCGCCGAGCGTTTTTGTTGCTTCTTCCCATTCGCCTGGGCACCAGTCGTCTCTTCGTTCGCACCCAACGCGCCGACGTGAGACTTCTGCTTGTGCACACTTTCATCCGCATCCGGCTTATCGAACCATCGCAAACCCTTACCTTGGGCGATGAGCTCGGCGACGGAGTTCTCTCGACAGAGCCATAGAAACGCTGGCTTCCTTGAATTGGCGAGATGAACCTTCTGAATCAAATGCAAAGAACAAAGAATGTTTGCGATATCGTACAGGCGTCGAATTTTCGTTTTCAACTTTGCATCATCCTGAGAATCACCCAGGAGAATTCTCGCCGCGGTGTCCAAGCTCACGACGTTCAACTTGGACGCGAGGAAGAGCTGCACAAACTTTTGAGACAACAACCCGAGACTCTTCTCCCGACGACTATCGTTTTGAGCTTCCGGCACCGTGAAACGACCTTGGCCGACGAAATTGGACGGCGCACCCTGCTGCTCTCCCGATGACGCGCGCACCGCGTCCTTGTCTGAACCCGTCGTTCCCGGAGCTCCTCCGTCCGAGTCGGCGTTCCGCTTCTCCATCGGCTTCGACTCATCCTCCTCCGATCGCTCCAGCGACGTGTTATCGCTGTTTCCCTCGCTTTCATTCTTATTTGCCTCGCGCTCGTGCTCAAAGTTCATACCAAACTCGCGAAGACCAGACTCCTTGAGCCGTTTTAAACTCTCCGGTAATCTCCGCACGCCGTGCCACGAGTACTGATTCTTCGCCTTTCTCACCATCACGTCGATGCTCTCCAACACGTTCACGATGTCATAAATCCTTCGTCGCTCCACGCCGAGCGTCGTCGCCGCGTCGTCCAAGCTCACGTCGTCCGTCGACCCGTCTCCGTAGCGCGCTAAAAAGTTTTCGCACAGCAAACCGAGCGATTTATCCTTTCGACTGTACGCCGCCCGCGTCGTCGTCGTCGTCGCCGCCGTCGCCGCCGCCACCACCACCGTCGCCGTCGTCGTCGTCGCGTTCACCCTCGTCGACGCCTCACCGTCCATCCGTCCCGCGTCGACGTCCGGCGCGCCCACGACGCCGCGCATCGCAATCTACCAATCAAACCACCGAACGCGCGCGCGGTTCCACGCGCGAGCGAACCGCGATCCGAACGAACGGATCGCGCACCGCGCGAACACCCCGCACGCGCGCTCGCGCTCGCGCGCGCGCGATCGTCTCGCGATCGAACCGACCCCGTCGGCGCGCGCCATCGCATCCATCCAGCCTGGTCGTGCGCGCGCGCGCGGCGCGGGAGACATTACATCGGTGAACGGGGTGTTTCTCTACGCGTCCCAGTCGTCTGGTAAACGATAAAACGCGACACGGGTGCGCGGGGTGTTTCTCTACGACACGTGCGCGCGCGCGTCGATCGATAAAAAAGCGTCGCGTTATCCGCGTCGGGCCGGGTGGTCGCCTCACGACGAGTCGTGACTCACGAGGAGTCCCTGTGGTGGGGCCCAGTCGCCCCGGTCGCGATTCGCTCGCGCGCGCCGCGCTCGCGCGCTCGGAGACGAGGACGTCGATCGATCGCGACGGTGGCCGTGTTCGGAGTCCCGCGAGCGTGCCGCGCGGTCGTCGCCGCGTGCGCGAGCGCGACCGCGCGAGGGGCGACCGGGACGATGCCGATTCGAGGCGGCGGCGGCGCGCGGGACGGGGGACTTCGCGTCGCGGGCGGAGGGGTGCGGAAGCGAGCGTCGGGCGCGGGGGAGGATCGAAGCGCGTATCAAGGGATACAGTTTTTAAAATCGTTCGGTCAGCACATCTTGAAGAATCCCGCCATCGTGAACGCGATCGTGGACAAGGCTGGGGTGAAGAGCACCGACGTCGTCTTGGAGATTGGTCCGGGGACGGGGAACCTCACGACGAAGCTGTTGGACGCGTGTAAGAAGGTGGTGGCGGTGGAGTTTGATCCGAGAATGGTGTTGGAACTTCGTCGACGGGTGCAGGGAGATCCGGTGCAGAATAGTAAGTTGGAGATCATTCAGGGAGATTTCTTAAAGGTTGATTTGCCGTACTTCGACGTGTGCGTGGCAAACGTGCCGTATCAGATTTCTTCGCCGTTCATTTTTAAACTTTTAGCGCACAGACCGATGTTTCGAAGCGCGACGTTGATGTTTCAGCGCGAGTTCGCGATGCGACTCGTGGCGCCGCCGGGGGATGCGTTGTATTGTCGATTGAGCGTCAACACGCAACTGTTGGCGCGAACGCAACACATCTTAAAGGTTGGGAAGAATAACTTTCGACCGCCGCCGAAGGTTGACTCGTCCGTGGTGAGACTCGAGCCGAGGCACCCGCAGATACCCGTCAACTTCAAAGAGTGGGACGGCCTCGTGCGATTCTGCTTCGGGAGGAAAAATAAGACGCTCGGCGGAATTTTTAGAACGAAAAACGTCCTGGAGTTGTTGACGAACAACTACCGCACGTACAAGGCTTTGCAAGTCGTTCCGGATAAGAAGGCAAACAAGGCAAAACAAGCGTCGGGAGGCGATTCCATGGACGTCGATGACGCGGGAGCGGCGACGGGGACGTCGCCAGAGGTTGTGAAGCAACTCATCGAAGACGTCCTCGCGACGGATGGCTTCGCGGAGATGCGCTCGAGTAAGATGAGTCAGGATGATTTCTTGCGTCTGCTCGCGGTGTTCAACTCCAAGGGCATTCACTTCGCGTAATTAGTACGTGCACATGTAGTTTTGTAAATTGTAGCAAAAAGAGGTTCGCTGATATTGATATATGGGGAAGGGCGCTAAGTCGTGTCGTCGCGGGTGAATTCGAGATGGGGGCGACGTCGCTCAGTCGAGACGACGCAAAAGGTATTGCACTTGGACATCCTTGGTCATGGGCATGATCCAGCGGTAGTATAAGTCGGCGACTCGCTCCGGCGCGAGCTTGAAAGAGTCCGATCCCAAGGGCAACGCGAGGGATTCCGGAACTTCTTCGCTGATGTCTGACCCGAAGACTTTCGCCTTGTTCTCCACTCGGCGAACGACCCGATCCTCAACCGCTTGGTTCGTGAGAAGCGCCATCAAACCTTCGGCGTCTTGCGCCTGGATCAATTCCGTGTACTCCTCCGGCTGCGCCATAAATTTGGACTCAGCCACGTATTTACCGTAGTGAATCCGTCTGGAAATAGTCTGCAGGCACGCCAAGTCGCACAAACTCGCGCTCCCGTAGTTGTTATCGTCCCCGCCCTCGCACATCTCCGGCAAGAGATTATCGACGTACATGGACATGATGCGATCGTTAATGTTGATGGATTCTGCGCACGGATGCAACACATCCTTGAAAACGATCGGCGGAATCACCAACGGCGGCAGCGCCTCCGGGTAAAACGCGTGTTCGTCCGGCGACGTGTACCGACGAATTTTACCGTGACTCTGCTCAACCTCTCGAAGCATAAACTCCAACATCGACGCACGATCACCGTCTTCGGTAAAGCAAGGCACCGGAACCGCATTATTTTGATAAATAGCCGTGTTGAGCTTGTACTGCGCGCGTTCGATGAGCGCGAAGATGATGGAATCCTCTTGCCGAATCAAACTCTGTCGCACGTTATCCAGCTTCAAGCGATCGCTGAGATCCTCGTAATCCACCGAATCGTTCACCGATCTACCCACGCGCTCGCGAGACGCCGTCGCGCGCGCCCCCGCCGCGGGGCGCCCGCGTTCCGCGCGTCGCGGGGCGCCGCGGCGCTTACCCTCTTCCCTCAACCTCTGCGCGCCGCCCCGCGCGACCGCGCGCGCGGACAGCGACGGGAGCGCGACGGGCATGTCGTTGAGACCCTTCCCGTCGCCTTCGTCGCCGTGTTCTCGCGCGCGGCGTCGACGAGATCGAGCTCGGCGTCGCGATGTCGCGCCACTGCGAGTCGCGGTGCCCCGCCCACGCACCGCCGAGGGCGAGCGTCGCCGCGCGCGACGGGTGCGATGAGCGACGCGAGTGAGGACGCCGACGCGCGCGACGCGCGCGCGACGACGGCGACGACGGCGACGATGGAGACGGCGGATGAGGCGGACGAATCGGCCGCATTCGGTGGTTCGGACCTCTTGCGCGCGGCGAGGGCGACGCCGTGCACGCCGCCGCCGATTGGATCGGGAGCGGAGACGACGTCGACGGTCGCGAGCGCGTCGATGACGTGGACGAGTCGACGGGCGACGTTCGCCGATCTCGGGGCGTCTGAAAAGGCTCGATTGATGACGCTCATTCAAAAGTGCGTCGACGGCGAGGCGGAGCGCGAGAGGCTGGAGCGGTTGCTGGAGACGGAGCGGGGTCTGAGGAGGGACATGGAGGAGGAACGGGACGCGGCGGTGGTGCTGGCGAAGTCTCGCGGGGAGGCGTTAGCGGAGGCGAAGGAGAGAGCTGCGGTACTCGCGGCGACGGTGGCGCGACTGCAAGAGAGAGGCGGACGACCGACGAACGGCACGACCAAACTCTTGATGAGCAGCACGTCGGTGTCCGATAGCGACGACGTGGACGTTCCAACGCCTCGAGGGATGTTGACGTTGTCTCCGGTGCGATCGGGGAGACTGAAGAGTGAGTACGGGGCGGAGTTTCTCGATTTAGTCGATAGCTTAGACGGCGCGAAAATGTAATGTATGCACTAAATTGATTACATGAGGTATGTTGTTTACTCCCAAGCCTTGCGTCTGGTCTTCGGAGCGCGTTCGTTTTGTGCGAATGGGTTGGTTCGCTTGGATCCCGCCGACGAGCGCCTGTCGTACATGGCGTTGTCTCTGTTGGCGAGAGCGGTCGCCGAGACTCGTCGCGTTCTCTTCGTACCAGTCGGCGCCGGATCTTCGGCACCGCCGTTCGACAAGTGGGCAAAGTTGTGTGCGATGTTGCGCTTGGCCTTCTTGCCGTTTCCTAATTCCACTTGGTTCACCGTGGAGGCGAATCTGAGAGAGCACATAGACTCTTCAGCGCTATCCAAATCCGGAGCTATGTTAACTACCATCAACGTCTTACCTTCGCCTCCCAAGCACGGCGCGAGTAAGTATGTGAGCTTGCTATTGCGGTACGGGATGTGCTTATCACCCCGTCCAACGGCGGCAAAAACGTCTCCCAGACACGACAAACTCTTGTTGATGGCACAAGCCTCAGTCATGCGCTGACCGCGCGCTCCGCTTCTCTTGGTTCTCTCCGAGCCAGCCAAGTCGACCAAGTTGAGGCAACCGGTGAGCGTCTGACCGGTCGCTTGGTGGACGCCAGTGATGTACAACAGGAACAACGTGTGAGAACGCGACGAGTTCGCGTTCATCTCCGTCTCCGCCACTTCACGCGCCTTCATCGCGCGGCGAACTAAACTAGTCGCTTCGTACACCGAAGTCACTTCCTCGCGCACGACACCCGCCACGGTCGGACACCCGCCCTCGGGCGCGTTGACGATGTGGTGGCGCTCGCTGTGAGTGGCGCCCGGGCACAACAAGTCGCGAATCTGCTCGTTGTAAATTTCAACGTAGCTCGCCTCCATGGTGTACTCGTAGCCCTTCGTGCGAAGAGCCTCGGCTTGCTCGAGAACCTTGGACACCGCTCGGGAAACGATACCGCGTCGTTCACCTTCTCCTTGACCCAACATGGTATACGTCTTACCCGCACCAGTCTGGCCGTACGAGAAGAGGCACACCTTGTAACCATCGAGGGCTGATTGCACCAAGTCAGAAACTTCCTCAAACACGTTTTCTTGGCTCGCGTATTCATTGAAGACACGATCGAAGTGGAACAATCTCGGGTCAAGCTCAGGAATGGACACGGCCAAAGTCTGCTTATCCACGTCCGGCACATCCACAACGTTGTCTTCACCCGGCAACAACGGGCGAACGCGGGCGATGACTCTGACGTTGCCGCGCAATTCTTGAATCATGTTGTGCATTTGACGGCGCATATCGTCGGCTTGCAAGAGCTGTGACTCAAGTTCTCGCACGCGATCAAAAGACGCAACGTGCTCATCTTTGACTTGCTGCGCTCGCTTATGGGCCACCGTCGCTTCCTTGCGCAACTGATCCATCTCGGCTTGCATTTTCACCAACTCACCTTGCTTGCCACCTTCGCGCTCGAGACTTCGCACCTTGGCTTCGAGGCTCGCAATGGTCACCTTCATACGATCAACCGCAGCGCTGTCCGTCTTGATCGGAGCCGGCGCCATGGAGGCATTCGCCGCATGTCGGCGCGCTTCTTCCTTCTCAAGCTTCAATCTGGTGATCTCCGCGTGCAACTTGGATTCACGCTCGTTGGACTCCATCAAGACACGCTGCGCCTTTTCCTCGAGCTCAACCATCTCCTTGGTGGGGCCCGAGCTACCGAAGGCTTGAAGCTCGGTGATGAGCTCTTGCTTTTCTCGCGAAGCCGCGGCTTGAAGTTGAGATCGGAGCTCCGTCATAGCGTGTTCCTTCTCAGCGGCCGCGGCGTTGCAAAGCTTCGCGGCTTGTAACGCCAACGCCTCTTGCTTTTCGTTCTCGAGCGTGTCGCGGAGCTTCTCAATCGCAGACTTGAAAGATTTGCTCGAGTCGATGCTGCCGGCCGCCGCCGCCTCAGCCTTGGCTTGAGCGACCGCAACTTCCTTGATGGCCGTGAGCTCAGCCTTGAGGTTGTCGAGGGCGACTTGCTTCTCAGCCGTCAACTTTTGTCGCTGTTCCTCGAGCGCTTGTTGCTTGATGGTTTCAAAGCGTTCGGCGGCGTTGTCTTGAAGCGAGCCCTTGAGTTCAGCGAGCATTGACGCTTTCTCCGCCTCGTGCTTTCTGATCAGTTCATACTTCTCACGTTCTAACGCGCTGACGGCGTTGTGCTTGTCAGAGCTTAACTTTTCCGTGAGCTCTTGAATCTTGCGAGACATGACTTCGGAGTGCTTCTCGCTCGCCGCGACGAGCGCGCTTTGCTTCTCAGCCTCCATCTGCGCCTTGATCTCCGCATCGCTTCTCGAAGATCGAGAGCCGGTCGCGGCGACAGAGCGAGCTTGTTCGAGCTGAGCCGTCAAGCTATCCGAAATCTCCTTCATCGCTTCTTCGTGCGTTTCCTTCAACGCCTGAATGGCGGCTTCGCGATCCGCGGTGGCTTGTCGCGTGAGCTCGTCGCGTTGCGCTTGAAGAGCTTGCTCCTTATCCGCCAAGAGTTCAGACTTCACCTGTTCGAACCGCGTAATTGTGCGATCCTTCTCAACCTTGAGCTCGTTGGAGAAGTTTTCAGCGCACTCTTGACGAACGCGAACCTCGAGTTCGGACATTGCCGCGGCGTGCGCGTCGCTGGAACCCGTGAGCGCGGAGTCGCGTTCTTGAAGAAGCTTGGACTGAAGTTCTTTCTGTTGCGCTTCGAGCGCTTGAGCCTTGTCCAAAGCGTGAGCTTGTTGCAATTCCTTCGCTTGTTCCGTGAGCGCGCGCATGCCTTCTTGCTTCACGCGAGTCAGCTCCTCTTGCGCCGACTGCTTGACTTGCTCGAGCGTGGCTTGGAGAGATTCGAGCGCGCTCGACGCCTTTGCAGCGGCGAGATCCGCCTTGTGCTCGGCATCCTTGAGCGAGGCTTGAAATTCTGCTTTGAGGTGAGCCTCCTTCGCGGTCGCTTCGGACTTGAACGCGTTCAGCGTCATCTCAGCGGTCGCCTTTTGCTCGTTCAGAAGAGAGTCGAGGTGCACGATGCGTTGCTGCATCTCCTCCTTGCTCTCAGACTTGAGGGCGTTCAACTGTTGTTCGAGCCGGGCGCGGTATTCGCGCTCGAGGCTGTTCACTTCTTCAGTCTTTTCGCGCGTGAGAGTGTCCTCGAGATCACCGAGAGCCTTCTCCTTCTCGGACGTCATCGCCGCGACAATCTTCTCGATGTTCTCTTGCGCCTTTTCGTTGTGCTGCGCGACTTCGGAGGCGAGTTGATCGTACTGAGCGGTGACGGACTCGAGCTTGGACAACTGCGCCGCGAGTTCACTCTTGAGAGACGCTTCGGATTGCTTGAGGTTGCCGACCTCGGCTTCCCACTGAGCCTTTTCTTCGGCGTACTTTTTGGAAAACTCGGCGTGCTGAGACGTGGCGTTTTCGAGCAACGCCTTCGCCGCGGCGAGCTCTTGTTGCGCCACTTGCTTCTCCTGCAACGCCTTCTCAGCCTGCGTCTTCGCTTCGGCCGCAGCCTCACCAGCTTGAGCGGCGCTGACATTTTCCATCTCTCGAAGTTGCATCATCTTCTCCTTCTCCATGGCGAGCGCCGCCTCGGCGTCGGTGGCCGCCTGCACGCGTTCCTCGGCGTCGGCGATCTTCTTCGAGAGCTGCGTCACGACTTGTTGATGCACTTCCTCGCGAATCTTCGCCCGTTCTTCGTTCACGGACTCGATGCTCTTCTGCAACGCCTCCTCAGCCTCCTCAACCTTCTTCAAATGCATCATGTGCGCCTCCTTATCTCTCGCCAACTTTTCGCGCTCCGCCTTCACCTCCGCCAACTCCTCCGCCGTCGCCGGCTCCCGAATCGTATGTTTGGGCGCGTTTGCCGTCGCCTCGATCACGTTCGTCTTATAGTCGCGCTCGATGTCTTGACACCTGGACGTCATCTCATCCTTGTGTTGCAACAACTGCTTCAACGTCTCCTTTTGACTCTTGATGTGATTCGTGAGCTCGGCGACGAACCCCGCCGGGTCCTCCTTTTTCTTCGTCTGCGGTCTCCACGACAGGCACATTTGCGCGTTTTGCATCGCCGGCGACTCATCGTAAATCTCTCGCGCCACCGTTTGCACCTTGGATCTCGCGCCATCGTCGAACAAAATCGTATCGTCCTCTCTCGAACCGCCTGCGCGCGCGCGTCGTCTCGTCAGTCGGTTCGGTTCGGTTCGGTTCGGTTCGCCTCGCGCGTCTCGCGGCGGTTTCTTCCCCCTCTCGCGCGGCGCTCGAGAAATCCATCCACCGCGCGGGCACCCTCCCCCCCCCGCGCGCGCGTCGACACGAACGACGACGAACGAGACTCCGACCGCGGTCTCACACCGCGCGATTCCCATCCTCGCTCTCTCTCGCGCGCGCATCGTCCCCCTTTGTGATCGCTCGTTCATTTCATTCGTCCGTTTCCATCGCGCGCGCATCGAATCATCATCACGTACCGTACGCGCTCGGCCGACTCAACCGTCTCGCGCTCGACGGCGCGTGTTTCCTCGCGCTCATCGGCCCGTCCCCGCTCGCGCTCATCCGTCGCATTCGATCCATCCTTTACGCGCGCGCGCGTCGAGGGGCAAACAAACCGTCAGTCGCGCGCTCCATTCGGGTGACGCACGGCACGCGTGATGACGACGCGCGCGCGCGACGCGCGATCGTCTCGATCGTTCGAGACGCACCTGCTCTGTAACTCGCGCAATTTCGCCGCCGATCCCGGGGGTTGGCCCCCCGCGGAGGCGTCGTTCGACGCGTCTCGCAGCGCCATGGTCGCGCGTCGTCGAGTCGCGTCGACGCGTCGAGTCGCGTCGCGTCTCGAGCGGTCGATCGATCGATCGAGTCATGACTCGTCAAAGAGGCCCATCGATCGAGGACACGTTCCCCTCGGGGCGGTGTGGGCGATCGATGTGTGCGTGGAGGGAGGGTGTTTCTTTGAATAGTTGGTGTTTTTTTGGGGGGGGTCAGTGTATGTAGATCGGGTTCGTGTGGTTTGAATACGTATGTATGTGCCCACGACGTACGGGAGGTCGCGATGGCGCGATGGCGCGCCTCCGTACTGCGCGCGCGGGTGATCGATCAGAAATCAGAATGAACGGACGGACGAACGCGTCCCGTCCGACCCGGCACTCGTCGTCGGTCGTCGAAATCATCAATCATGATGCGGCGAGCGGTGGTGGAGACGGCGCGTGCGATGGCGCGTGCGACGTCGAGGACGGTGACGATGTCGGAGACGTCGTCGACGTCGTCGTCGCGCGCGCGGTCGATGGTGACGGCGGTGGCGACGCGCGCGGACGGAGAGACGGGGACGCGCGAGGGAGGCGCCGGGGAGACGGTGGGGAGGGAGACGGCGACGCGGAGACGACCTCGAGCGATGGAGGTGACGCCGAGCGCGTCGAGGAGGATCAAAGAATTGTTGCGAGCGAGGAATAAGGAGTATCTGAAGATCGGAGTGAAGACGCGAGGGTGTAACGGGATGACGTATACGATGAATTACGCCGAGGAGGGCGAGCGGAAAAAGTTTGACGAGTTGGTGGAGACGGATGATGGGGTGAAGATCATCGTCGAACCGAACGCGTTGATGAGCATCATAGGAACGAAGATGGATTACGTGAGCGATCGGTTGAGGAGTGAATTCGTGTTTGAGAATCCAAACGCGAAGGCCGAGTGCGGTTGCGGGGAGTCCTTCACGGTGTGAGGGGGGGAACGCGCGCCGTAGAGATTATTATTTGATTTACTAGCGTTCGCGCGCGCGCGCGAACGGTTCTGAAATGTACAAAATGCACGTTACTAAAATCTAAGATGATGTAAAGCCGCGTGTGAGCTACGATGATGGACGCGCGCGCGCTCTGGACTAGCCCCCCAAGCCCGCTCTGGGCGAGTCTCGCGGGTCGACGTCGATGGCCTCCGCGATGCCTTGACGTCGCCGCCCGAGTCCTGAGCCCCGGGTGAATCCCATCTTTTCTAAAAGTTGACTCCCTATGCCGCGCGTGTGCGATTCGAAGGATGCAAAGTCGTCCGAGACGGGCGCGCGAGACGCGAAGGGCGGGCGCGCGCCTCGTCGGCCTCGCGAGTTCTCATCCTCGTCCTCGTCCTCGTCGACGCGCTCGGTCGCTCGCTGAAACTCGACGGTATCCGTACGTGAACGTTCGTTCGACCTCACCGCCGCGTTTTCGTCGCCATCGTCGTCCTTCCACCTTTGACCTCGATCCTTTTTCTTTTTACCTTCGCGTCTCAGACCGAGCGCTCGCTTTTCCGCGCGCTCCCTTCGCTCATCGCTCGCGAGATACTCGTCGCGCGTCATCGGTTCGGCGCACATCGCTCGAATTTCTAACCACTCCGAACTCCCTTCTCGGGGAATCTCACTCGACCCGTCGACGAAACGAACGACGTACGCTCGCCGTTTCCCGACGCGCGTCTCTCTCGCCTCGGTTCCGAGCGCCGCACTCGCGCGATCAATAAGTTTTCCCTGACCCTTCGCCACGCTTCCGCGCTTCGAGCAAACGATGGTGATCGAACTCTTCTCGCGAACCACGGCCTCCATGCGCGAGACCGCCTCGCGCGCGTCGAAACCATCCCTCCGCGCGCGAGCCGCTCTCGTCGCCGCCGCGTGCAACTTCTTCAGCCTCCGCTTCTCGCCCGGCAAGAGCTTACGAACTCGCGCGCTGAGCGTCTTTTCCGACCTCGTCGTCGACGCGCGTTCGTTCGCGCTCGCGTCCGTCGTCCGTCCCGTGCTCCAACGCCACACGTTCGTCGTCGTCGCCGCCTCTTCGTCGTCGGATTCGGTTGACGAAGAAGATGTCTCGTCGTCACCGAGGGCGTCGAGCCGGCGCGCGAGATCGTCCGCTCGGGCGTCGGCGACCGCGAAGCCGTCGGCGGTGACATCCTCGCCGTCGCTGTCGCCCGCGTCGTCGTCGCTCGAGGCGAGGACGGCGAACATGAGACGACTCGGTGTGCGGTTGGCGTGGTTTTGTAGTCGTACAACAAAGTTTAACAAAAATAAATCGAGGCGCGCGCGGAAACGCGAGAACGCGCTCACGCGAAGCCCCACGCGGCGTCTGGATCGTTATCAACGCTGTCGTCTTCGTCCATGGACGCCCAGAGATCGGGCTCGCCGGCGCCGGCTCTGAGCACGCGCGCGTCGCCGTCGCTCAAATCCACCACGGTGGACGCCGCGTTCGCGTGACGTTGGCCGATGTCGATGAGAAAGCCCAGTCCTCGCGGTAAGTACGTGTCGTAAATAACCGCCGGATCGTCGTCGCACTCGGGCACGGTCGAACACATGAGCGGTGCGTCGAGGAGGTCGAGCAGCGCCCTCGTCACGTCACAATCCGGTATCCTCACGCCCACCGTCTTTCGGCTCTTACACTGCCTCGCCTTATCCTTGGTCGACTTGTCCATCAAGCAAACCTTCGGTAACTCTTTCGATGCCGGTAAGATGAGCGTGTACGGCCCCGGAAGACACTGTTTTGCCAGCTTGAACGGCAAAGGCATCCCGGGTTTCGGGTTACTCGGAAATCCCGTCGTGTACGCGTCGATATCCTGAAATCCTCGACACAAAATGCTCAGCGGTTTGTTCAACCCGGCGTTCTTGATGTCGTACAATTTTTGTACCGCGTTTTGATTCGTCAGATCCGCCACGAACGCGTATTTCGTGTCCGTGGGGATGATCCCGACCTCGCCCGCGCGAATCGCCTCCGCCGCCTGGTCCAGCTTCCACGCCTCCCCCTCGAGACCGACGACGTCGAGATCGAGCTCGACGTACATCGCCTCCGCGACGAGCGTCGCCTGACCGCCTCCTCCTCCCCCGCCTCCCCCTCGTCCGCGCTTCGCCCGCGTCGTCGTCGTCCTCCCCCTCGTCCGCTCGCCGCCACCGCCGCGCTTTTCCCACCGCCGCGTCCGCGCGCGCCCTCTCACCGCCCTCTCTCCTCCGCGCGCGCCGACGCGCGCGCGCGCATCGACGCGCGCGCGCACTCTCCCCATCGTCGCCATCGTCACCGCCCGTTCGCTCGCGCGCGGCGCGTTGTCGCGTCCGCACTCGTCGCCGCCTCGATCGATCGATCGATGTCTCGACGAGACGACGACGACGACGATCGCCGTCGCCGTCGACGGTCGAGGAGCGCGTCGAGATCGTCGTCGTCGAGGTCGAGGTCCGCGAGCGCGCGCGCGCGAGGACGCGGGAGGAGAGAGCGGCGTCGGGAGCGACGACGAGGTGGATGCGAATCGAGAAGCCCGTCGCGTTCGTCGTCGTCGTCGTCGTCGAGATCGCGATCGAGGAGGGAGCGGAAGCGACGACGAAAGGAGGAGAGACGTCGTCGTCGTAAGAGGGAGAGGAAGCGGCGGCGGCGCGAGCGGAGCGGATCGAGGTCGAGGTCGAGGTCGAGGCGTCGGTCGCCGTCGCCGGGACGCGGCGGCGACGCCGACGAGAGAGACGCGCGCGATCGAGACGCCGTGGTCTCGAACGAGGCGCCCGTGCGTCGAGATACATCGCCAGAACCCGACCCCGAGCCCGCGGCGCCGCTTCCCCCGCCTCCGACGTCGGCGGCGATGACGCTCGAGCAATATCGAGCGTACGTCGCCTCGCAGGCGCACACCAAGGGCACCGTGCACGCCACGCCCGCCGAGGAAAAGGCTGAACAGGAGGATAAGAGAAAGCACGGGTGGTGGCCGTGTATGAGTTACAAGTGCTCGGGGAAGACGCTCAACCCAAAGGTGGCTGAAAAATGCGAGGCGTGCGGCGCGTTGAAGCGCATAACGGGCTCCTCGTTCAACGCGTCCATGTCCGCCGACCAATATCGCTGGAACACCGAGGTTCGTCGTCGGTGACGACGCGTCTCATTCATAGTTTAGTTTTTTCCATCGTTGTAGTGATAGTAGTGATAGATTCCACTCGTAGCGCACGGTTTCGTCGCCTTCTCGACGCGCGTCCCGGCGCGTCCCGGCGTCTCGGCTCCGGGGACACCAACCTCCGCGACGACACATAGCGTCGCGCGAGCGCGCGCGAATCTGAGCCTTCCCGAGTCGCGCGCGAGAAGTGTACGGACGCATCGCGCGCGTCTTTGGACGCGCGCGCGAGTTCGACGCGCGTGAATCGACGAAGGAACGAACGTCGGCGGGAGGGATGCTATCGCTATCGCAATCGTTATCCGTCCGGGCGCCCGTGAATCTCAGGCGCGAGTCGCGAGCGAGTCGAGGGGAGTCGAGGCGAAAAACAATCTCCCACGCGTGGGGCACGCGCTCGCGCGCGGCGGAGCGCGCGAACGGACCGGATGAGCGGTATTACGAAGAGATGGCGTGGGGGGACGGCGCGGTGAGAACGGCGAGCGAGGACGGCGAGGCCGAATCGTGTCCGTTGGATTTGCACGACGAACGAGCGAGCGATTTTGAAGCCGTCATGTTGGTCGTGGGGACGACCGTGGGAGGTGGTTTCTTGGCGATGCCGTATTTCGCGGCGCCGACGGGATTCCTACCCGCGGTGATGATGTCGGTGGGCGCGTGGGCGGTGTTGGCGGCGAGCGGATTGATGGTTGCAGAAACGCTCATGCACACGTGGGCGAGGTCCAGTGGACGAGCGGTCAGTTTGTTGAGCGCGACGACGGAATATTTGGGTAAGAAATGGGGTTTCATCGCCGCCGTATCGTTCTTCGTTATGATGAACTGCACGCTGGTGAGTCAGCTGGCCAAGTGCGGCGCGTTAGCTTACCTTTTTAGCGACGGTGCGGTATCGCACATCAGTGGCGCGGCGATGACTGCGGCGACCATCGGCGCCGTGTCGTTCTCTAGGATGGCCGCCAAGGTGAATGCGTACGCTACGGTTGGGATTTTTGTGTCGTTTACGGCTATTTGCGTCTTCGGCATGGCCAACTTGGCTCCCAGTAATCTCGCTTTCATGAACTTTGCCGCAGCTTTGCCGGCGTTACCCGGACTTTTCCAGCTCTACACGTATGGAGAATGTCTTCCGACCCTCGTCGACATGCTCAGAGGCGATAGGAAGCGCATCAGACGCGTGATTCTGATGGGCACCACAGTGCCTCTGCTCATGTACACGGCCTGGTTATTTGTCGCGCTCGCTCAGAATGGTTCTTGGGCGTCGAATGCCGATCTCGCCCAGTCTATGTTAGAGAGTGGCGGTGTGCTCGGCGCTGCGACGGCATCGGTGGCGATCGCAGCTTCCATCTCGACGCTGATTGGTGGGTACCTGGCGTTGAGTCGATTCTGCGCCGACGCGTTGAGGAAGAAAACAGTGGCGCACTCCAAGTCTGTAATTTCGCTCACCCTTTTACCTTCGCTGTTCTTTGCCTTTAAAGGACCAGAGGTGTATTTTTCCGCTCTGCAATTTTCTGGAGCGGTCGTCGTAATTATATTATGGGGCATTTTGCCGCCGCTGATGGCGAAGGCGTTGTGGACGAGAGAAGGACGTTTTGACGAAATCAAAAAGTCCCTCGTTTACGTTTGGACGAGTGTCGCAAGCGTCGCATTGGGCTTTGGTGTGCGCTCCGTAGTGTACGCCTAGAGATAATACTATCGTACAATTACACGTTACAGGTTGTGACCATTCTCTGACCTGTTGTTTCATAGAACGAGTTGGCCGAGTTGTTGAGAATAGAACTCAATAGTAAACAGTTGATAATCACCTAACATCATTGATACACACGCACAGACTACAAAATCATGTTTCTAAAGTTGAATCTCGCTCAGAGCGCGTTGAACGCGCGCCGGCGAACTCAGTTTCTTGTATGCCGAGAGCCATTGTGCGTCATCGAAGAGTTGTTCCTTGTCGTTTTTCTCGCCGTCCTGCTCTTCAAAGGCATGACGGGTGGCGGCTTGAACATTCGAACTGGACGAAAGACTGGCGTATTCATCTCGTATCTTTTCGGGTATCACTATGTCGTTTTCTATCAGCGGCGCGGACTGAACGACCACTCGTTTGATCGCAACCTCGACTTCGTCGTCGACGTCTTTCGAGTCAACCCACGGCGCGGCGGTTGATTCAAAAGACCGAGGAGTGACTGACTCGCGCCCTTCTACCGGCGACACGAGTAAAACCGAACCACGACGAGACGCCCGCAAACCTCCCAGTGCCTCGATAACATCGTCAATCGGCAGATTATTCCTAGATGTCTTCCGAAGTCGCGGACCGGCTCGAGCCAGATTCACGACGTGTAGACGTATGATGCCTCTCTCCTCTTCTCCCTCGGGTTCGCATCCAAAAAATCTAAAGTACAATCCAAGTTGCGTCCATCCGCGCCATCGCGCGTACGTCATCGCCGCTTCTCGCATTCTCATCAAAAATTGAACCGCCTCGCGTCTGTCTTCATCTTCTCCGCTCAACGCGAGCGCCGCGACGTTCGACTTCCCGCACACCGTCTCCTTGGTCGTCATCACCACGTGTCCCGGCAAACCACCCACGTGTCGATCCGGTCCCGCGAGCGCTCCGGTCGTCCCGCTCGTCGCGAGGTCCCACCTTTGATCGAATTCCACGTTGTTGTGACAAATCATAAACTCATCCGCCCAGTCCCCGAGCGCGCTCTGATCCACGAGATTGGGCGTCCTTCCGCTCGCCAATCGGAGGATGGCGTCGAACGGTACCGCGTTGGGATCCATGCCGTCGCTCTCGTCGAGCACGCGTCCGCTCACGCGCAGGTGCTCGACGTAATCGCGTTCTCGGAGCCATTCCTGGGCGACGGTGAACGCCGTCGCGTTGGCGACGCCGCGCGCGGGAATGCCCGACGAGACGAACGCATCACGCAGATGTAAGCTCTCGCGCAGTTTTGCGCGGGACGAAAGCGACGACATCGCCCGCGCGTCGTCGACTGGTGCGTGCGCGGCGGTTGCGTTTGAACTCGTCGCGAACTGTCTCGGCGACGGTTTTGAGATTTGGAAGAATTTTCGCGCGATTTACTCGATGTGGTGATGACTATGATTCGTTGAATGTCGAATATTGAATCGTATTCAGTGTCGTTCTAAGGAGCGTCAGGGGAGCGTCAGTGCGGAATGTAGCACGGGACTTCCTGAGGTCGAATTTCGCCGGCTTCGCAAATGATGGCTTGCACGCACGCGCATGGGATGGCGTCGTAGGTGAGATTCATGATCGAAAGGTTCGGCGCATCTCGGACGGCGGCGAGAACACCCTCGGACCCGTCGATGTTGATGACATCCTGGACGTCGCCGAGCTCGTTGAACGCGAAGGCGTCGAATTGAACGCGTTCGGAAAACTTGCACGTCTCGGCGGCGATGTACACCGGAATCGAGCGCGCGACCGCCGCGTGCGCTACCGCGCTCGAACCGATGCGCGAGAGAACGACACCGTTGCTGAGGCACGCGGCGGCGCCAATCATGACCTTGGTCGCGTTTTCCATAGAGTAGCTCAAACCGTTGAGAGCGGTGAAGACGCAATCAATGCCTTGCGCGCACAAATCGCTCAGAATGCCCGGACCTTCATTTGAAGGTCGGCTGTCGACGACCGTGACGGTGAACTTGATGCCAGCTCGGTGAGCGCTCACGAGAATGTCGCGGACAGCCTTGGACGCGCCGTGCGTGACGATGACGTCTCCGTTTTCAATCTTCTGAACGCCGGTGGTGACGATGGACTCCAATGCGACATCGAGCTTTTCCTTGATAAAGTAATCAATGTGCATCAACGTCTTTTGCGTGCACGCTTCGTTCGTCAAGGACTGGTTTTCCTCCTTAGACAAACGAGCCAGATGCGTCTTCAACGATCGCACGGCGTTGCCCATCGCCACGCCCATGGGACGAGCCTTGTCGAGCGCGTGCACGACCTGGTTCAAATGGTGAGTGAGAGAAAGCGCGTACTTTCCATCAGCTGGTACTTCAAACGTCTCTACGACCGTGCGCAAGACGTTCAAGAGCGCACACAAGCGCTCGCGCGCGCCCTTGGTCTTTCCACGCGCGTAGTTGAGCGCCAAACGTTCCACAGTAGGATGCGCCTTCACCACGGCGACGCAATCTTTTGACGCCCCTCGCAAGTGCGAGACACCCGAGATCAATTTACCCACCGCCTGATCGTTCGTGACCGGCACTTTCTTCTTCGATCCAGTCGACGCCTTCTCGTCCGCACCGCGCGCGCTCGCGCTCGCCTTGGCGCCTCCGCTCGCTCCGCCGCCCTCAGCCGCCGCCTTCTTCGCGCCCCCGCTCGCGCCTCCGCCCTCTCCAGCCTTGGCCGCCGCCTTGGCCGCGCGCTGCGCCTCCTGCAACGCCCGTCGCTCCGCCTTGGTCATCTTCGGCTTCGGTGGCGGAATATCTCTCGGCGGTCCGACCTCCTTCTTCTTCTTTTCCTTTTTCGTCCCCGCCTCGCCCTCGGCTCTGCGCGCGTTCGCCGTCACGCTCGCCTTATCCTCCACCTCCCTCGCCAGCGCCTCCACCGCCTCATCCTTCGCCTCGACGACCTCTCGCTCGCCCTCCTCCTCTCTCGTCGCCTCCTCTCGCTCTCGCGCCCCGCCCTTGGCCCCGCCGTCCGTCGACGCGCGCACGGGCAAAATCATCACCGGCGATCGACTCACCGCCCCCATGTACCCCTCCCTCTCGCGATCCTCGCTCGCGCGCGGAATCGACACCGTGTTCGCGCACCCATCGCCGCTCTCGCGCGTCCCTCGCGTCGGCGCCGCCCCCGCCTCCTCCGCCATCCGTCGAAGCTCTCGAAACACGCCCGACCTCGGCGTCCCTCGCCCGTTTTCGCCGCCGTCGCCCGCGCGCGGCGCCGGGGAGACATCGAACCCGACCGTGCGCGTGCGCGGCGTCGTCGAGTCGCACGCGTGGGCCTTATCCATCGATCCTCGACCCGTCGTTCCCTCGCGCTCATCCGTCATGATCGCGGGGCGCTCGAGCCGTCGCGCGCGTCGTACTGTGGGGTTTCTTTACCCGTTTATCTTTCTTTCCGAGAGGCGGGTCGATGATGATGATGATGAAGTGATGTCGACGACGACGACAGACGCCGACGATTCGTGGACGCCGACGACGACGAGGTCGACGACGTCGCGCGATCGATCGCGACGACGCGTCTCCGAGGAGCGAACGCGTCGCGGACGTCCGCGACGACCGAGCGCGAGCGTCGATCGGATTCGGATTCATCGTCGACCGTCCGTCTGATTTCTGAGAATACGCATCGTCGCGTCGTCATGCGCGCGCGTCGTAGGGAGGCGCGCGGTAGTATCTCTCGTGCGTTTGCGCTCGTCGTCGTCGCGTGGGCGTGCGCGGCGACGCTCGCGCGTGGGTTCAAAGAGAAGGATTTTAAGACGTGCGAGACGAGCTCGTTTTGCGCGAGACTTCGGGACGCGTACGCGGGACGAGGCGAGGCGCGCGGTGACGACGCGGTGGTGACGGGGAGCGATGGAAACGAGGAGAGTAGTGAAACGGACGATGCGGAGGCGGTGAAGGCGAGGGGTGAGGCGGCGGCGCGGGCGCGATGGATCGGCGGCGAGGACCACGCGAGCGCGCGGGAGGCCGAGACGGCGGAAAAGTTTATCGAGTTTGACGTCTTCGGCGCGTCGAAGAAAGAGATGGGACCGAAGGTGTACGCGCGATTAGAGGCTTTCACGACGGGGGCGATTCGTGTGCGCGTGGACGAGCGAGAGACGCCGAGATACGTTCCCGTGGATGTGTTGACGAAGGAGGCGGAATTCGACGAGCGCGTTCGATGCGCGCTCAGGGTGACGAAACGGACGAGCGATTTATTGGAGATTGAGGCCGTGGAGACGATGACGATGACGAGAGTGAGTCTGAATCCGTTCAAGGTGGAGGTGTTCGAACCGAACGCGGGGTCAGACGCCAAGCCGATGGCAGCGTTGAACCAACGCGGCGGTTTCGTGTTCGAGACGACACCCGAGGCGCGCGAGTCCGAGGGAGACGAGGGGAGCTGGTCCGAGTCCTTCAACGGACACACGGACACGAGAAAACGCGGACCGATGGGCGTCTCTTTCGATGTCACGTTCCCCACCGCCAGCGATGTGTACGGGATCCCGGAGCGGGCGACGGCGATGAGTTTGAAGCCCACGCAGGCGTACGAGACGCCGAGCTCGGGATGGTTCGGCGGTTCGAGCGACGTGGGATCGCGCGTGGAAAAGAAGTTGGGCGAACCGTACAGATTGTACAATCTCGACGTGTTCGAATACCTCGATGAGAGCCCGTTCGGACTATACGGATCCATTCCCATTATGACGGCGCACGGCGTCTCGAATGGCGTCGCGAAGACGTCGGGCGTGTATTTCCACAACCCGAGCGAGATGTACGTGGACGTCAACGTCGACGGCTCGAACGGCGTGCACACCAAGTGGATGGCCGAGAGCGGCGCGATGGATGTGTTCTTCCTTCCGGGCGCGACCCCCGACCGAGTGTTGCGTCAGTACACCGCGTTGACGGGCACGACGTCGATGCCGCCGATGTTCGCCCTGGGTTACCACCAGTGCCGATGGAACTACCGCGACGAAAAAGACGTCAAGGAAGTGGATGAAGGTTTCGATGAGCACGACATCCCGTACGACGTCTTGTGGCTCGACATTGAACACACGGACGGTAAGCGGTACATGACGTGGGATAAAGGTCCTTTCCCAACGCCCAAGCGCATGATTGAAGACGTCGCCAGCCGCGGCAGGAAAATGGTCACCATAGTCGATCCTCACGTCAAGATTGACGACGCGTATCCGATTTACAAGGAGGCAAACGACAAGGGATTCTATGTCAAGAAGAACGACGGCGCGTCAGATTTTGACGGCTGGTGTTGGCCGGGAAGCTCCAAGTACTTGGACGTGACGAACCCAGAGGTGCGCGAGTGGTGGGCGGGCAAGTTTTCGCTCTCATCCTACGCGGGTTCGACGAAGGATCTGTACATTTGGAACGACATGAACGAACCATCGGTGTTTAACGGTCCGGAGATTACCATGCAAAAGGATTTAATCCATCACGGCGGCGTCGAACATCGCGAGGTTCACAACGCCTTCGGCATGTATTACCACATGGCCACCGCCGAGGGTATCAAACGCCGCAACGACAAGCGTCCGTTTGTCCTCTCGAGAGCCTTCTTCGCCGGAACGCAGCGCGTTGGGCCCATCTGGACTGGCGACAACGCCGCGGATTGGAAGCACCTCGCAGTGAGTCTTCCGATGGTGTTGACGCTCGGTGTCAGCGGCTTGACGTTCAGTGGAGCCGACGTCGGTGGGTTCTTCGGTAATCCGGACGCAGAACTGATGACTCGTTGGTACCAAGTCGGCGCGTACTATCCGTTTTTCCGCGGACACGCGCACTTGGAGACGAAGCGTCGAGAACCGTGGCTCTTCGGCGAAGAGAGCACGGCGATCATTCGCACGGCGATTCGCGAGCGATACGCGCTCTTGCCGTACATTTACACGTTGTTTGAAGAGTCTCACAGGGCCGGCGCACCGGTGCTTAGACCGCTGTGGTACGAGTTCCCCAACGATCAGAGCGCGTTCAAGAGACAAGACTCTTTCATGCTGGGATCCGCCATTTTGGTTCAACCGGTGTTAACTCAAGGCGCGACGTCGGTCTCGGTGTATCTTCCCACGGGTGTGTGGTACGAACAAAAGTCGGGGGCGCGACACGTGGGCCCGAAGACGATGAACGTCGCCGTCACGCTTGAAGACGTCCCGGTGTTCCTGAGAGGCGGGACGATTTTTGTGCGCAAGGAGCGAGCTCGACGTAGTTCGACGGCAATGAGAGGGGACCCGTTGACGGTCATAGTCGCGCTTGATGAGAACGGTCGCGCCTCCGGGACGTACTACGCCGACGACGGTGAGAGTTACGAGTACGCCTCGGCGCGCTCGGCGTTCGCGCGTCGTTCTCTCTCCTTTGAAAACAATCGCTTCGCCGTCTCGGGCGCCTCCGCGGCGGACGGAGGTAGCGGTAACGCGAAGGCATTCACGGATGACTCCGTCATCGAGCGCGTGTCGGTGTACGGCTTGTCTTCCAAGCACACGGGCGCGACGTGCTCCACGGGCGACGAGCTCGACATTGCTAGAATCGGACGCGACGCCGCGGCGCACATTAGACAGCCCAACCAGGCCATTTCGAAAGATTTCACCATCTCCGTTCGCAGATAAGCGACCGAGACGGACTTTGTTTTAATCAATTACACAGCTTTGCGATTATTACACGTTGTACACGGCCGGTAGGACGCAACTCGCCGCGAAGGACGCCCACATCAACCTCCACCTCGAACGCAGAGCGCACCACGCCGCGAAATACCGCACCACCGGCTTGGCCAACCGTCTCGCGATCTCAGCCACGATCGCAAACTTCGCCTCCGCCTCCGGACCGCTCGGATCGAAGAAGAACACGAGCGGATTACACGCCGCGTACTTCGCCGTCGGCCAGTGCGTCAGCGAGCTCGCCGACAACGTCATCAACACCGCCAACGCCAATCCACCGATCGTGCACCGTCCCCAGAACGTGTCCGACCGCGCCGTACCGTCCATTTCTCGACGCACAGTCTCCGTCTCCGTCGTCGTCTCCGTCGTCGTCGTCGTCGTCTCGACGCGTCGTCTCGTCTTCATGAACGGCGCCTTGCCTCGCTGTTCCTCCAACGTCTCCCAAAACGTCTCCCAAAACGCGCGCTTCTTCTCCTCGACCGCGTCTCTCGACGACGATTCCTCGGACGCATCCCCCTCGCGTCTCGCGCGCGTCCTCGTCCTCTCAATCGTCGTCCTCGTCGTCGAAAACGTCCCGACACCGACGCATCCACCGTCGTCCCGACCGAGCGTCCGTCGACATCGACGCCCGCCTCCGCGCGCGCTCGCGTCTCCACCGACGCTCGACGTCACCGACCGACGCACCGCAACGCTCGCGCGCGTTCTCACCGTCTCGCGCGTCGTCACCGCGCGCATGCGTCCCGCGTCTCGCGTCGTCGCTCTGCCGTCTGGATAACGCGACGCGTTCGTCGTCGTCTCGCATGGCGTCGACGCGCGCGGTCGTCCCCGCGGCGACGCGAGCGCCTCCGCGGTCGTCGTCCGCGCTCGCGCGTCGCCCTCGATCGACGCGCGCGAGCGCTCGCGCGCGAGAGACGCGCGCGGGATCCACCGCGGGGACGTCGTCATCCTCCGAGACGCCCGCGACGTCGCGACCGAGTCGCGGGGTCGTCGACGACGAGACGTTCGCGCGAGAGACGACGTCGATCGGTGCGTTTCATCGTCGGTACTCCTGGCTCGCGCGCACGGGGAGACTGGAGCGGGCGAGGACGGTGGCGTTGACGGCGTTGGCGAGACGTCCCGACGACGCGACGAGCGCGGCGACGAGCGCGCGGGCGTGCTTCGCGTGCGGTGATGCGGAGGGAGGACGGGAGGCGATGCGAAGACATCGAGAGAGTTTGAAGGGAGGGGATGTGAGCGTGGTGACGCTGTGCGCGTGGGCGGAGGCGGAGTCGATGGTGAAGACGCGGGAGGGGGAGGCGAAGGCGAGGGCGTTGCGGCGAGAGGCGACGACGTCGACGAACGGGACGGTTTCTGAGATGTGTGACGCGTGGGTGGCGTTCGGGAGACACGAAGTGGAACACGGGAGATGGGATAAGGCGAAAAAGTGTTATACGCGGGCGTTGAAGGTGGCTGAGGGCGCGGAGGATGCGCGAACGAGGGAGAGCGCGGCGGTGGCGGCGCACTCGTGGGCGAGACTCGAGGCGAGGAGGAGGAATCCGAAACGGGCGCGAGAATTGTTCGTCAAGTCGGTGGAACTGTGCGAAACGCTCGTGTCTAATTACACGTCGTGGGCGGCGTTCGAGCTCGGACGCGGACGGAGCGATCAGGCGAGGAGTTTGTTTGAACGCGGCGCCGCGTTTTGTCGAGGCGTCGAAGACGGCGCCGGCGACCGCGGTCGAGCCGCGCGTCGCGCGCGATCCATGGCGTCGGCGTTGTTCGCGAATTGGGGGGAATTAGAGGGACAGTGCGCGTTGCGCGCGGACGGAGACGCGAGCTCGTCGGAAGAAACGATGGACAAGGCGAGAGAATTGTTTAATCGCGCGTGCGTCGTCGACAAGAAGAACGTCGCCGCGTGGCTCAAGTGGAGCGAGCTCGAGAAGGACATCTCTCGAGGAAGTTCACACCGAGGAGGCATCGTGACGAGCGCTCGTAGAAATTACGTTTCGAACCGTCGGCAGTTGGACGTCTTGAGCGCCGGTCTCAAGGCGAATCCGGGGGAGTTGCGACTCGAGCACGCCTTTGCCATGGCGCTCAAGCTCAACGGCGACGTCGAATCGGCGACAAAGCGGCTCGAACGTTTGAGTGAAAGATTTCCGAAGAGTTCGCACGTTTGGCACGCGCTCGGAACGATGCGTCAAGAGTCTGGAGACTTTGAGGGCGCGATCGAGGCGTTCGAGCGCGGTTCGTTCGCGTCGGGCAAGGCAAATTTGCCGTGCATCACGGCGGCGGCGGCGGCCGAGTTCCACGGAGGAGCGCACGGTCGAGCGCGTCAACTCTTCGTGCGGGGTGAAGCCGTGCCGAAATATCTGAGCACCAGACGCGAACGCGCTGCGCATCTTCGACTCTGGGCATTGTTGGAGAAGCGCGTGGGAAGCGAGGAGATGACGCGAAAGTTGTTCATCGCCGCCACCGCCGAGGATCGAGCCGACGCCGCGACGTGGCTCCAATGGGGACAGTGGGAGAAGCGCGTCAACAGCGCCGACGCCGCACGCAAAGTGTTCAGAGATGGTGTGCGATACGGCACCAATAACGGTCAATACTTTGTGTATCAGGCGCTCGCCACGCTCGAGGCGGAGATGGATAACGAAGACTCAGCACGAGAGCTGTTTGAACAGGGATGCGCGGCGCATCCTCGAAGCGCGTCTTTATGGCTTCAGTGGGCTCTTTTCGAGCTTTCATCGTCGAAAGAGGAAATGGAAAGCATCGCGAACTCGATCGCCATCATCAAGCGAGGCGTTTTGCGCGCGCCGCCGCACATTCCTTTGCTCGAATTGTGGCTTGGTTTGGAGCGCCGACGCGGAGACGAAGACAGCGCGGCAGAGGTCGAGGCGAGACTGAAGCAACTCGTGTCTGAACAGCGATACGCACCGGTCGGTAAGGAAGTGACCGTAGACTAAAATCCAATGTTGTAGTATTTCAAGCAGCTAGCTAGCTCTAAGCGAATCAATCCTCTTCTTGCGCGTGCCATTCGGAGATGCGCGATTTGATGGCGTCGTTCACCGCGAACGACACCGCGACGCTCAGCGGTCCTTTTATCCAATTCATCGTCAGCCCTTTGTACAATCCACGCACACCTTCCGTCTGTGCGATTTTTATCACGGCTTGCCGCGTGCCCATGCCCATCTTACCCAAGACTTGCACTCGTCGGCGAACGACGTCGAGCGGGTACGTGATGCTCTGCGCCAATAATCCAGCCATGCCTCCGTAAAACAGGCGACTGGAGACCGGCAGCGTCGCGTGGCTCGGGATCTCTTCCCCGTTCATCTCGGCCTGTTTCACCGCTCGCTTGATGTGGAACGCTTTCAGCGTCTCAAACGTGGCGAATGATATACCGCCGTACGGGATGATTCCGATGAGCGTCGGCGCGAGACCGCCATACAGACTCAGCAAACCTCTCTGGCGAACAAGTGTGGCGATGTCGGCGAGCGGCGTCTTCACAGAGGGACCACTCGCGGCGAATCGCGCGCGTAACATGTCCAAAGGGTACGTCATGGTGGTCGCCGTCGCGCCGGCGGCGGCGCCGGCGCAGAAGCGAGACAGAATTCTCAGCTGATCCTCGCGCTCGCGCGCGTCGATTCCGAAGAACGCGGGAAGCTGACCCTTCGTGATCATGTCCATGTAACCGTCGTACTTGGGGAACACGAGGAAACTAACGCCGGCGTAAGGCATCACTCTGACCATTTGTACGCCGTTACCGCGCCAAAGCGCGGAGAAACCCTCGGTTTTGATGATGTCTCTCGCGGTGCGCAACGCGGCGTTCAGCGTAAACTCTTTTTGCGTGTCAACCTGGTAGATGATCTTGACGCGATCCGCGGGAGCGACGACTGTCTTCGCGATCGCTCCGGCGACTGCGCCGCTGCACAACGTCTCGAAAGCGGTGATGGATTTACGTTCGTGCCACGTCACCGGTACGTGAGACTCAGGCGGATCCTCATCCATCACCGCGTGGCGGAACGTCGGACCCACTCGCTGGAACAGTAAGTCATTCGCCGTGAAACCGATCGCGGCTGCGAACGGACCTTTCACCCACGTCAAAGTCACCCCTTTGAATAATCCATTTCTCACGCCCTCTGTGTAATAAATCGTACGTAAACCCGTCCAAATGCTCGTGTACAGAGGCGTAGATCCGCCTTCGCTGATGTGGACTTGCATGCGCCGTCTCACGACGTGCAGAGGGTACGTCGCCGTTTGCGCCACCACCCCTGCGAATCCTCCTGCGATGAGTTTTAGGTGTATGGGCATCTCAAATTCATCTTCTCGAACGATGCTCATCTCTCGCGTCGCTTGATTGACGTACATCGATTTCAGTGTCTCGAACGTCGCAAAGCTAATTCCTCCGTACGGCACGATCCCGACGAGCGTCGGCGTGAGACCATTATACAGGCTTCTCGCCCCACCCTTAGTCATCACGTCGTAAAGATACCCAGCGCTCCCGAACATGCCTGAAATATTCGGCGCGGGGTGCATCGGCGAGTGCGCCGCCAGCCGCGCGTGCAACAAGTCCAAAGGATACGTCACGATCGTCGCCGTCGCTCCTGCCATCGCCCCCGCCGCAAACCTTGTCCTCATGTCACCCACCGGCGGCGACCGTTCGTCCTCTCCCCTGTGTTTACGCACCGCGTCGTTATCCGCCTCGACGCCGAACGTCGACGCCAATGCCGAGTTGTACGCGTTAAACGTCCCGAACGTCGTCGCACTGTACGGCAATATCCGCACCACCGCCGCGTTACAACCGCGCCAGAGCGCGAAAAAACCTTCGTTTCGCACGATGTCTCGCGCCATCGCTATCCCCGACCGCAGCGTGAACCCTCCGCTCTCCCTGTCCACCTGATACAAAAGTTTCACTCGGTCGATGGGCGCCGTCACCACGCGCGAGATCCCGCCCGCCATCGCCCCCGCGAGCACGCGTTCGAGCGTCACAAAGGTGTATTTCCGCACGGCTTCGTCCTCGTCCCGTTTCACGCCCGAGGATGTCGCCGCCGCGTCCGCATCGCCCGTTCCTCGCGCGCGAGTGAATAATCCCATCCCGCGCGTTCACGCGATCGCGCGGTCGCGCGGTCGTGCGCGCGCGCGTAGGCGGCGCGCGACGCTCTCTGCGCGCGCGTTCGCGCGTTCGCTCGCGCGCGCGCCGTCGATCGACCCACCGACGCGCGCCCGACTCTGCCGGGGTCGCGCGACGCCTCAGAACCTGGCGCTCGTGTCGCACGCGTTCGCGCGTCTATGCGCCTCACCGCGCGGTCCAGAGCCGTCGTCGCGAGCGTCATCGCGCGCGTCGAACCTCGCGCGTCCGTTCGCGCGCGTCCCATCGCGCGCGGCGTCATGATTCGCGACGAGGGTGACTTGGAGGATGCGGGCGCGCTGGGGACGTCTTCGGATTCCGACGCGTCCGACGTCGCGCGCGCGAGGAGAGACGGGCCCACGCGCACGGAAAGACGCCGACGAGCGCGGTTTAACAGCGTCAAGCTCGAGTGTCCGGCGTGCGGGCAGGAGATACGGTCGAACGCGCTGCGAATGCATCTGCAAAAGTGCGCGCGGGACCTGAGCGCGGCGGTGCCGTCGGCGACGTGGACGAAGACGAACGGTGGTGACGTGAACGAGGGGGCAAGGCGAGCGCTGGCGCTTGCGACGGAGGCGAACGAGGCGTTCGAGACGCGAGTGAAGCGGATGTGTTACAGACGGCGGGGTGAGGAGGATGGGGAACGCGCGACACCCGAAGCGTGCGCGGCCGAGTTGGGCGTGCCGGTGGATCGAGTCAAGATGACGCTTCGAAGGGCGAGTTTGAAGATTGATTTAGTGCGAGACGAGACACCGTTGGACGTGGTGTTCGAGGACGATGAGTTTTTGGTGGTGAATAAACCGCCAAACCTCAGGTTTCATCCGAATCATAGATTTGAGGGAAATTCATTGTTGTCCCGCGCGTTACACCATTTGGACGGCGCGGACGCGACGCCGTACATCGTGCACAGATTGGACATGGACACGTCGGGTGTGGCGGTGTTCGTGAAAAAGCATAGTTTGGTTTCGGACGTGGCGAGACAGTTCCAGGAAAAGACGGCGAAGAAGACGTATTTGGCGGTGTCTGTGGGCGTGGCGCCACCGGAGTGCGGCGATAGTTTCGTCGTCGACGCGCCCATCGGCGACCACGGCATCGTGCGAGAGGCGAGAACAGTGAGCTTTGACAGCGATGGGAAAGAGGCGAAAACGACGTGTGAGATTGTGTCCAAGAAGAGCACGACTCTGTTCGATATCATGGATGAAAGTGTGGCAGCGATGACGACGCCGAAGGGCGTCTCGCCCGCGCCAGCGGCGGACGCAGCGACGTCGGCTACGGCCATAGCCGCTCTCGTTCGTGTGACGCCACTGACGGGTAGAACGCACCAAATTCGCGTGCACTTGGCGCACGCTGGTTTACCCATCGTGTCTGACGCATTGTACGGTCCGCATCTGCGTTGGGGCGCACAAAACGAGGAAGACATTCCAAAGATGATTTGGAGTGCAGCGCAGCTCGCGGCGTGCAACTCTGAAAATCCGACTCAAATGCATCAGTTGACGCCTCCGGACTCTCGCGACGCGCCGGAACCGTACGGGAAGTGGGGTGGAGCGCTAAGTATACGTCGTCAAGCTCTTCACGCACACAAGCTCGAACTACAACATCCCGAAACTGGCGAGACGCTGTTGTTCAGGGCCAAGATGCCCGACGATATGCGAGGAGTCTGTGAAGCTTTGGGTCTCGAAACGTCGGAATTCTAGTCATGGCATGTAATGTATTAATCAATAGAATCGCTAGTAGGAGTTGCTACACCGCCGGTCACGTAGTCCGCCGGCACGGTACCATTCCAATCCCGGAGTGACTTTCGATCGGTGGCTTGCCCGCTCGGAAGTTTCTCGTCGTCATAAGGCGCTACCGCGTGCTTGTCAATGATTGCCTTCATCTCTTCGGCTTGAATCGTCTTCTTCTCCAACACTGCCGCCTGAAGGGCTTCGATCGCCGCCTTCTGTTTGACAACAAATCTCTTCGCTGCCGCGTACTGAGCTTCCATCAATCGACGCGTCTCTTCGTCAGCTCGCGCGTAACGCTCGAGCGTCGTGCTCGGAAGGATGTATTCCTCGCGATTGCTTCTCAAGAAATCATTGACTTCTATGACGTGTCCTGTGGGAACGTAACCAAACTCGCTATTTTCATCGCTCATCGCCGCATTGTTCACGAAGAAAGTCGCAATCTCTCTCGCTCTACCGCTGTACGGAGCGGTGACCTTGGTACAGTTGTCAAAGCCGTAGAAGATTTCTTCAGCAACAGATGGCACTAAGGACGAACGCAAGTGTCGTCGCATAAAGCCCTTGGTGAACGCACCCGGACGCAGCGCCACAGGATTTTCCGCTATCGCCACCTGGCCTTCGGCATTGGACTCTCTCGCCACGATGGTGATGAAGGACAAGTCAACCATATCCTTGCACAACAAATGATACGCGACCGCCGCGGCGGAGTGGATGAGTGCGAGACGCTTTTCATTCTCTTCGCCGAGTCCTTGCGGCAAAATCTTACCCAAAGTCTCAGCCTCCAACGCCGTCTGGAAATCATCCATGGTGACGGACGCTCGAGATCCCTTCGCCGCTTGCAACGCCGCAAGATTCACCACAGACGCCAGGGAGGCACCGCTAAAACCTTCCGTCTCGCCGGCGAGTAAATTCCAATCGATATCCTTATCGATCGGTTTACCCCGAGCGTGGACTTGTAAGATTTCTTTTCTTCCAGTGTAGTCGGGTTTCGGGATGACAATCTTCCGATCGAAACGACCAGGTCGAACGAGCGCCTTGTCGAGCACGTCAACTCTGTTCGTCGCGGCAATGCACACGATTTGTGTGTCGCTGTTGAAACCATCCAACTCTACGAGCAGCTGGTTCAACGTCTGGTCACGTTCATCGTTACCAGAGCCACCGCCACCTCTCGGTCGGCCGACGGCATCGAGCTCGTCGATGAAAATGATAGACGGAGACTGTTTCTTCGCTTGCTGAAACAAATCACGCACGCGGGCAGCACCAACACCGACGAACATCTCAACGAATTCGGACGCGGCGAGCGAAAAGAACGTCGCGCCAGCTTCACCAGCGACAGCTCGAGCGAGGAGAGTCTTACCACAACCCGGTGGACCTGTGAGCAGCACACCCTTCGGAACCTTGCTACCGCTCGCCTTGAACTTATCCGGCTTGAGGAAGAAGTCGACCACCTCTTGCAATTCAACCTTCGCCGTACCGATCCCCGCGACGTCGTCGAACTTGACCACCTCGCTCTCATCTCGAAGCTTCATTTTTGTGTTCACACGACCCTTCTTCGGCCCTGCTTTGCCCTTGCTCTTCGCTTCGTCAGCAGCCTCTTCCTCCATGTCCAGATCGTCATCTATTTTCTTCTTCTTCTTCACAACCTTCACGCCAACTTTCATGAACGCATTGGCGGCGCCCATTTGATCGCCATCCGCGGCTTGAGCGGCGGCGTCCTTCTTGTCCCCATTCGCGCGCGCGATGGCAGCCTTGCGATTGCGAATTTCTCGCTTGAGAGTGTCGCGCTGCGGATCTTTTTCATCCAGCTTCTCCACCATGTCCTCCAATAACGCAATCCGCGGATCACCCTTTTCCGCCTGTCTCTGTGCTTCTTCCGCGCGTTCGAGCTCGAGAATCTTTTGACGATCTTCCCAATCTCCTCTGAAACGTTGCATGTAGAAGACAATCGCCCACACGATGAACACGCCCAATGACGGAACACCGTAACCAGCGATGAAGGTCTTCACGGCGGAGCCACGATCACCGACCGCGGATAAAGTGTGACTCGCAGGTTCAGCCATGGTAGGTTTGATCTCTAATCCGACAATTTGCGTCAAGTCGTACACCTCCGTGTTGTCCGGCGCCACCTGGCAATACGCGAGTCTCCCGTCGTTGTACACAGCTACATATCTCGCGACTGCATCGACGCTCACGTACAATTCCTTGATTTCTTCTTTCATGATGTCCACCACGAAGCGATTGTACGGGATGTGCTGCCTATCCAACTGCAACTTCGCGCGCCCGAGCGGAGTAAACTTCAACTCTTCGATGCTCAAGGGTTTGCCCACCGCTTGGCCCGGCTTCGCGTAATCCTCCACCGGACGTCTCCCAGTCTTGGTCCACTCTCGAGCGGCGCGAGATTTGCGCTGACGCGTGCGTTCTGCTCTCCATTCTTCGTACCACGCCCTCGTCCCCGGCGTGAGTAATGGTTTCTCGCTCGCTCCCAACCCATCGGGTCGAGCGTCCTGCGCGGTGGCGTTCCCCTTACGAAACCACGTCTCTCGACCGGGCAGTTTTCGCTCCAGCTCACCGATCGGACTTTCGTAAGTGTCTTTAACGTCGATCGGATCCGCCTTCACGTACGGTTTCGGCGCTATGCGTCGCGCCTTCCTCTTCTTCCCCGTCGAAGATGAGACTCCGGTCGAACCTTGCTTCGTTGCGTCGTTCCCCGTCTGTGACGGCGTACCACCGCTTGGTGTCTCCGCGTGAGGCATACGATTGATCCTAGCCTGCCTCCGCCCGCCGAGCGCGCCCGCGCGACGCCGAAGCGCCTGCGAGACGCTTGTTGGCGAAAACGCACGAACCCCACACGGAGATGCGCCAGCACCGACGACGCGCGTCGACGACGACGACGCGGCCGCGACGCGTGACCCAGCACTCGTGGGCACGTTCGCGGCGAACATGTCGCGTAGACGCGCTCAGCGCTCAGCGCAGCGTCGAGTGAGGGTGGGGTGCTCACCGTCGCACCCTAAGCGCTTGAGGGTTAGGCGTCGTCGAGCAGATTTTTGTCATTTTGGTGAGTGCGCTTCAACTAAACGTCTAAGGGGCTAATCTTCATCGGTATCGGAAAATGCATCGTTTGCTTGATCCGGATGATTGGCTAACGGGTCGTCCTCGGGAAGCGCGCGTTTGACGACGTCGGAAAAATCTTCGACGACGAGGTGAGCGAAATCGTTCCGCTTGCTCGCGGGCCAGTTCTCGAGCGAGATGGTGGCGAAGTCAGCCGCGGTCAGACCATCCAAGACATCAGACGATTTGTTTGAGTCCACGAGCTTTATGGTTGTGCGAGCGACGCGCTTGGCCCAGCTCAGAATTTGATCCGGACGCCATAGCAGATGATGGCGAGTTGCGAAGATGTCTGATAAGTGCTCTAAACTTCGTGATTCGAGCGCACAGTTTGAAAAGTCAAAGTGCTCGTGCGCGAGGATTTCTTGCCAATCTTTATCTCCAGAGACTGCGGCCTCAAGTTTCCAGAGAGTCGCCGTCCACGCGTACGGATGGTACAGCATGGCGCTCAGCAACGCCTTGTCCGCCGTTTGGATGTCTTTGGCGGTGGCATATAACGCCATGGCTTTGCTATATGCCCAATCAGGGAAGTTCAGCAGGCTTCCGTGCGATTCCCATTTGTCGTTGACCCAACGCTTATCCCCGAAAGTGTCTGCAAAGTCAAGCAACCATTGTTCCTCTCCGCTTCTGAGGGCGAAGTACGAGAGCATGCAGAGAGCACCTTTCGGATCGGTGTGATCGAGTCCCAGCAAGAGCTTACCGCACTCCAGAGCAGTCTTATGGCACCCACGACGAGTGAGCGCGATGACGTGTCTGAAAAGGGATTCAAACATCGGCTTGTTCTCGGCCAAGCTGAAATCTAAATGCGCGAGGCCCTTGGATGCGGCCCCGACAAAGTTTGGGTGCCACGCTCTTTCACACGCGTAGAGGCATCGTTCCAAGATTTCAGAGCTCTCCTGAGCCTGTCCACTATAGTGATAAAGCTCGGAAATGCGCAGAAGCGTTTCCAGATGCCAAGGGTAGCGAGTCAAAACGTGGAAGAGTCTATTCGGGTCGTGGGAACCGACAGCTATTTCAAAGTCAAAGTTTGCCTCTTCGTAATCATCCCTCCAAGCGAAAGAGAACTCTGACATTCGCGACGACGCATCCATGATACCTGAACTCACCATGTAGAGTCCCTCACTGCGGTAGTTTGCCCACTGTTCTCGGTAAGGACTAAACGTGCATCGTCGATTCAACTTTGCCCGGAACGCACCCGAGCGCCCGCCCGCCTTACCCACCTCTTCCGCCTCCACGGCGCTGATCACGCGCCCTCCGAAGATTCGCTTTAACTCATCCTCCGCTTTCATGTTTCGCATATCCACCGTGAGCAGACTTGAAGCGGTGGCTTCAACCTTCCCTCTCTTTCCGTCGCCTTCCTTCGCGGGCGCCGGCGAAGACACGTCTATTCCCGTGACTTCCTTGACGAGCGCGTCGATGTCCTCCTCATCCTCGTCCACTCGCTGCTGCGCCTGTTTTCTATTCTTCTTCCCCTTATTCCCACCGCGCTTCGGCGTCTTCTTTCGCTCCGGCTCCGGCTCGACCTCCTCCTCCTCGACCTCCTCCTCCTCCTCGACCTCCTCCTCCTCGTCGCTCCCCAGGAGCGCCGCGAACGGATTCATCGCGCGTCGCACCGGTCTCTCCTCCTCGCTCGACTCCTCCTCGACCTCCTCCTCCTCATCCGCGTCCTCGCCCTCGCCCACCGCCGCCTCGCGCGCGCACAGAAAGTCATCATCCCCGCGGTGTAATCGCAACTGACGCGCGCTCATCCCGCGAACGCCTCCCACGAACGCCTTCGCGCGCGCCTTCCCCTCGCCCCTCGCCCCTCGCGCGGTCTCCCTCGACGCCCCGTCGCGATCTCCCGGCGTCATCGAGGCGTCATCGTCCCGGGTGCCGACGGGAACGATGACGCGAAAAACGTCACCATCCATCGTCCCCGCGCGTCGTCATTCACGGACGCGCCCGGACGCGCCCGGCGTCGTCGATTCACACCGCGAGCGAGATCGAGAGATGCCCGCCCTCGTCGCCGCGTCCGCGACGTCGCTTCGCGCGTCCGCCTTCGTCGGTCGTCCCGACGCTATCCGCGCGAGATCGTCCGCGAGACGAAATAAATGCGTCGCCACGACGAGCTCGAGACGACGCTCGAGAGGGGCGGTGGTGACGCACGCGAACCTCTTCTCCAGGTTCACGCGCGTCATCTCTTCGTACGCCAACTCTCTCATCACCGCGGCCGAGGACCCGGAGAAGATCTTGGACCAGACTGTGAATGAGATGCAGGGCGATTTGATCAAGATGCGACAGGCGACGGCGCAGGTTATGGCGAGCCAAAAGCAGTTGGAGACCAAGTATGCGGCGGCGAATAAGGCTGCTGAAGATTGGTATAAGCGTGCGCAGTTGGCGCTGGAGAAGGGAGACGAAGACTTGGCGAGAGAGGCGCTGACGAGACGCAAGTCGTTCGCGGAGAACGCCGAGTCGATGAAGGCGAATTTGGACGCGCAGACGGATGCGGTGGAGAAGTTGATCGCGAACACGCGATTGCTCGAAGGTAAGATGGCGGAAGCGAAGAGTAAGAAAGATACGTTGAAGGCGCGCGCGGCGAGCGCGAAGACAAACAAGGCGGTGAACGACATGGTGAGCGGCATGTCGACGTCTTCGGCGCTCGGCGCCTTCGATCGCATGGAAGAAAAAGTGTTGGGCATGGAAGCCGAGGCCGAGGCCATGGGCGTGTTCGCCGCCCCAGACAACCTCGAGGCACAGTTCAAGGCGCTCGAGGCCGGCGGCGTGGACGACGAGCTCGCCGCGCTCAAGAAATCCCTCCCCGGAAACGCCTCCAAGGGCGAGCTCCCGGCCGGCAGACCCGTCTCCGAAGCCATAGAGAGCGAACTCGAGGCCCTGAAGAGATCTCGCGACGACGGTCGCGCGTGATCGAACGTCATCGTCTCGCGCGGCGTCGCGTGAATCGCACGAGTGTAACACCCACGTCGCCTCCACCCGCCCCTCGTCCCGCCCCTCGTCCGTCCCGTCCCGTCGTCTTTTCCCTCGGACTTTATCCACACGCGGCCCCTGTCGTGATTATCACGCGCGTTCGACCGTCGCGCGAGAGAGTGCGCCCGAACAGCGCGCACGAAGACGCACGCGATGCTGTCCCGCGCTCCGACGGCGCCCGCGGTCGCCGCGCGCGCGGCGACGACGACGAAACCGCGCGCGCGACGCGGCGTGGAGATCCGGGCGACGAGCGATGATGAGGCGCGCGCGCGCGCGGATGGTGCGATCGGTGGACGACGATCGGCGGTGATCGGTGTCGCGGCGACGCTCGCGGCGATCGCGAGCGCACCGTCCGCGCGCGCGGTACCGGGGCCGGGAGAAGAACTCTTGCAGAGGCGACGGCGGGAGGAGGCCAAGGCGACGGAACGCATAGATACGTTTTATCGAGGCTTGCGCGAGGAGGAAGCGAAAGCGATAGAATTGCGAAGATTGCGCGAGGGCGAGGCGCAAGGCGAATTGGACAGGTTGCGGGAGCAGGAGGAGGCCAAGTCGAGAGAACAAGTGTTGACGGGTAAGACGCTGTGCGTGACGCCGTTTGGAGTCGACATAGTGGGCATCACCGAGTTTGTCGCCTTGGCGGGTGCTGTGGCGAGCGGTATCTCCGCCAACCGTAAGAAGGAAGAGATTACGGAATTGAACGAAAAGTTGCGTAAGATTAACGCCAGTTTGACGATGTCGTCGCGACCCGTGAAGGGCGAAGGCGTCGTCGCGGACGCCGTGAGGGGGGGCTCGCCGGAAGTTTCCTCGGTCGCCTTGGGTAACACCGAGGAGTGGGAAACGCTCTCGGACGAGATGAAAGAGCTTCGAACGGCCCTTCGCGACGGTCGCGACCTTCTTCGCGAAGAAAACGCGAAAGGCGCCATGAACGCCTTTAAGAAGTCTTTGATGTTGGCGCGCGTCGTCGGCGATTTGGTCTACCTCCGTCGCGCCACTCGCGGTCTCGGCGCCTCCAAGCGTCTCATCGGCGACAGACAGGGTGCCATCGAAGAATTCCAACAAGTTCTCACCATTTCCCAGCAATTAGAAGACACCACGGGGGACATGGAGGCTCTCGGCGCTATCGCGGACATTTACACCGAGCTCGGTGACTTGGAGAACGCGGGTCGCTATTACGACATGTACCTCAACCAAATCGACGCCGACGGCTCGTAGAGGTCCGCCGCGCGCCGCACCCGCTCGAGCTCGCGCATCGACATCATCGACATCGCGCGTCGAGCGATTTAATACGACACACACTCTCGTCAATCCACCCAAAGTCCCTCCCTCCCGCTTCGTCCCCGACGTCGATGAAAAAGTGAAGGACGACGTCACGCCGCCTCGAAAGGGTACCGCCTCGCGCCACACACCCCGACGCGTCGTCCGACCGGACACCGCGACGAGGGAAGCGACGTAAGATGGCGCTCGATGGATGCCAACCGCTCGAGCGGTTCATGAAGAAGGAGTTCGAAGGGCACGGCGCCGGAAGCGCCCAAAAGTCGTGGGCGTTTTGCCCATCGTCTCGCATGGATGGGCGAGGGCAACAGGGGGCGCCGACGCCGCCGGTGAGCGGTGGATACGTCGGATACAGCGTGAGTGGATATGTGAATGGATATAATCCCACGCTGCCGGCGTACCCGCCGACGCGCGCGCAGATGCAAGCGGCGGCTCGAAACGGGGGCGAGCCGGCGCCTCCGCCGGGGCAAAACTGGGCTGCGCAGCGAAAGCCGACGGCGGTGTGGGACGGACCCGCGCCGAGAGGAGATCCGAATAAGCCGGGACCGGGATCACCGTATTACGTGAGCACGCCGCCGGAGGAGGTGTTCGACGCGGCGCAAGAGATTCATGAGGTGCCCATCGGCGGAGGCGGTCGCCTCCCGATGTTGGGGTGCGACGCGAGCGCAGCTAAGATTGCGTTGGAGAACGGTATCAAGCACATTCGATGTGGATCCTCCGACGATCCCGCTTTGACTGAGGCCGGAAAGGCGATCGCCGCTCAAGGTCCGCGCGAGAACGTGTTCGTGAGCGCCAAATTGCGTCCGAACGAGCACGCGAACGTCAAAGGGGCGTTGACGGCGATTCTTTCCGCGTTGGGCACTGATTATTTGGATTTGTTCTCCATCGAATGGCCGGTGCTACACAAGACCGGTACAACTGATGTAGACTCTGAGGGTAGTCTGGAGGCAACGTGGACGGCGCTCGAGAAGTGCGTCGCGGATGGCAAGGTGAAAGCGCTCGGCGTCGCCAACTTTTCCGTGCCCGCCATCGAGCGCCTGATGAAGCACTGTACCATTAAGCCAACGGTGAATGAGGTCGAATTGCACCCGCTTTTGGCGCAACGTAAGCTCGTCGGTGTTTGCCGTCGCTACGGTTTGACGACTGTCGCCCACACGTCGCTCGCGAACGGTGATGAGCGACTCTTAAAGCACGCCAAGCTCATCGAAGCCGCCTCGCTCGAGGGTGGGTCGCAGCCTGTCGAAGCCTTGCTCACCCGTTGGTCCATGCAACGCGGTGTCCCGTGCATCATCGACTCCACAAGTGCGCTCGGAGTCCAAGACTGTCTCAAGGCTCGCACTTTCCGATTGACGAACAAGCAAAAGCTCCTCTTGGACGATATCGAACCGAGCCCAAAGCTCGGCGGCGTCCGCTTCCATCACCCATCCTTTGAGTTTACCTTTGACGATCCGTTCCTCGGTGGTTGCGCTCGACCGGGTCTCGACCTCGTTCCCAATTAATCTACCGTAGATTTAACTTTGAATGTCATGTTATTTTACACTTCTAAAATGCCGCCGCCGCTCGGCTCACTCACCGCGCTCCCCTCTTCCACTCATCACGTCCTCACGCTCGCGATCGCGCGCGCGCCGAGGCCGCGCGACGCATCAATACTCTATACCGCGCTGTTTCAAAACGCATCTGTGCAGCTCTAGCTCGGAGTTTAGGAAGAAGCCGAGGAAGAACGGGCTGACGACGAGCGCAGTCTTGGCGCTCACCGTCAGACGTCGTATCGTGAGGAACTTGGCGTTCGCGAGGTACACCGCGGGCACGGAACACGCGAGACCGATTGTGGCACCGCGAATGCCGCCCCACAGCGCGGCGTCTAGGCACTCTGCCTTGGCGGCGGCGCGCGTGGCCTCATCGTTGGCAGCCATCGTGTGCAGGCGGAACGGTTTGACGCTGTCTGTTTGTGTTTGTTGGTTTGAATCACGATGTACTAAAATCTTCGTATTAATGAAATAGACTAACGTACGTGAGGTGATTTCAATCTATGATTAAACGTCTTCACTTCGCCGAAGAGCGTCGAGGAGCGCGGGTACACTGTCCACGGAATACGGCGCTCGTTCAGCCGAACTGAGCAAAATGCGCCCGTGATTCCAGCCTTGTTCGCTCAGGCTGTTGGTGAACGTGTCGATGTCGCGCTTAGCCAAAGAATCCGATTCTTGCAGAGCCCATACGTAGGCCTCTTCAGCCGTCAAGTCCGGTCGATAGGGCAAAGATCGCATGTGGGCAACTTGAAGTATCGCGCAAAGAACGTCTTTACTCGAAGCAGTCTCGCTCAGCGCTAACAGAGCTCTGCCCTTCAAACCTGTGCGTTTGCTCTGCCACGGGAATTTGAGCGTTCGGCGCTTTTTCTTCCCATTCGTGTCCGTCTTCGGAGCGCTGATGCGTCGACCATTCAAAATGACACGCTTCTTCGAGGCGCCGGGCTCATACGCCAAAATGTATTGACGTCTGGATCCGCCACCAGTCTTGTTCGACAACGCTTTGATTAAAGACTTCGTCGTCGGACAGACTTCACCAATAGATGTCACGGAGAGAGGTAAATTAGACTTGTCCAAACGCGCAGGAATGAGAAGACGTTCAGAGTTTGCCACTTGCGCTCTGCTTGGAATCTTGCGTTCCTTGACGAAGGTTTCCGCGATAATTTCGGCTCGCTCCTTGTTGATCGTTCGCAATTGCACAGCCTTTAACTCTTTGTAGATACAAATGAGATCCAAAGCAGCGAGCGGACCGAACGCGAAGACCGGCAACGCTCGTCGAATCGCCGGTCGTACCGTCGCAACCTTTGACATGGCGCTCGCGGCACCAACCGCGAGTGCCAAACCAATATTATCGGCAACCACTTGCTGTGCGCTCGTCTTGGCCGCCACTTCGGCTAGATTTTCTTCCAAAATAAATGTTCTCTGAATCGGCGCTCGAACGACATTCGCGGTGGTGATGCCCACCGATTTACCGATGTTCGCCACCGTCGCCAACGCCAGAAAGTGCTGCGGGAAATACGGCGTTATAATCTCGATGAACGAACTCGCATCGTACACCACGCTCGACGTAAATCTAAACCGCTTGACGTCACTGTCGAACGTCCGCCCGAAATTCGCCGCCACCGACAGCTTACCTAACCTCCCCAACCCATCCTTGAGCACCCAGTTCACCGCCGCCGCCGCCGGCAGCGTACGACTCGCCCCCAACCCGACCGCCGTGAGCATCTGCTGCGTCGCAAAGACGGAGATGCAGCTCGACGCGATGCGCTGCGCGAATCTAAACTTGGCGTACTCCCAATAATCGTTCGTCACGCTCGAAGGTTCCGGCAACAACGCGTGTTGCGCTCGCTCCGCGCACTTTCTCGCCGCGCGTCCGATGGCTCTGTCCAGCCTCCGCGCCGCCCCTTCTCCGTCGCGCGCGCCCCATTCGTTCGGCCGCATCACTCTGAGCTTCCCGTCAACGCACGCGTACCGAAGCACCGCGCGCGAGCTCCCCGGACGCCGCTCGAGCAGGGGCAACGCGACGAGCGAGCCGCCGGCGGTGCGTCCCGAGGTGGACGCCCGATCGTCGCTCGACGCGTCCGCGAGCTGACATCGCTCGCCGTGAAAGGTGATGGTCGCTCGGGGGCGACATCCCATGGCGCGCGCGCGCGGGACGACGAGGCGCGTCGCGCTGTGCGGGGACTATGACGATCGGAACGGAGAGGCGTGTGGGTGGTGGCGCGTCGACGTTACAAGGCGCGCGTCGCGTCGAATGGAAAACTTTACTCACGTCGTGTATTCGGCGTTGATTTCGACGTATTTGTAGCTCAGATCGCATCCCCACGCTTGGCCCGCGCCCGGGCCGTCGCCGACGGAGATGTCGACGACGCAGACGCCGTGGACGTCGGTGACTTCCTTGAGGTATCGACTGGCGGCGACGGCGTCGAAATCGAGAGGTTGGCCCTTGTTCATGAGTTGGTGAGGACCGAGAGAGAGCTTGAGATTGTCTTGGCTGAATCGACTCTTCACCGGCGCGGCGTAGCCGGCGGCGCAGGCCAGACGACCCCAGTTGGGATCGTGGCCGAAGATGGCCGCCTTGGCGAGAGAGGAGCAGATGACGGAACGGGCGATGACGCGCGCGTCTTCGTCGTCTCCGGCGCCGCTGACGTTGCATTCGATGAGGCACGTCGCGCCCTCACCGTCCCACGCGATGGCTTTGGCCAGACCCATGCACACGGCGGTGAGGGCGTCTTCCAGAAGCTTGGCCTCGGCGCCGTTCGCGTCGACGATTTCGGCGTTGCCAGCCTCGCCGCTGGCAAAGCACACCAAGGAATCGTTGGTACTGGTGTCTCCATCGACGGAGATTTGGTTGAACGAGGCGGACCCAGCGCGAGAAGTGATGTCGCGCCAGACGTCGGAGGAAACCGCGGCGTCACACGTGACGACGCCGAGCATCGTGGCCATGTTGGGATGAATCATTCCGCTCCCCTTGGCCATGCCGCCCATGCGCACGGTTTTACCGCCAATCTCCAACTCGATGGCCACCGTCTTACGAACGAGATCCGTGGTGCAGATGGCCGTCGCCGCCGCGTTCGCCGCCGCGACGCTGCTTTCCACGTTTTCTGCCAACACAGAGATGCCGGGCATATACTTATCCATCTTCATTCTCTTACCGATGACGCCGGTGGACATCAACAAGATGTCCTCCTCGGGGACGCCGAGAGACTTGGATAACTCCGCCGCGGTCTCCTTGGCGTCGGCCATTCCAGCGTCGCCGGTCGCCGCGTTCGCTTGACCAGCGTTGATCAACAACGCCCGCGCCGTCGTTTTCCCCGCCAATTGGTCCTTACAAACCGTCACCGGCGCCGCGCACATGACGTTGGTGGTAAAAATCCCCGCGCTCTTCGCGTCTTCATCCGCCAGCACCAGCGCGCAATCCGCCCGCGTGCCCGTCGCGCGCAGACCCGCCTTGTGTGCCGCAACCTTGAATCCCTTGGCCGCGCACACGCCTCCCTCCACAACCTTCCACGGTCCTTTCGGAAGCAACGTCTCCGCCACCGGCGCGTACGGCAGTTCAAACAACCCCGCGTCTTCGAAATCAATCTTCGCTCCCGCTCGAACCACCCTCATCCCCCGTCCCGTCGTCACCGTCGCTCTCACCTTCGTTCGCACCGTTCCCCTCTCTCCTCTCCCGACGCGTCGTCGTCCACCGTTCACCGTCTCGACCGCCGCGCTCGCGCTCGCGCTCGCGCTCGCCGCCGCCCGCATCGCCGTCTCACAACCTTCTCTCGCTCAGCGCCCGCACGCCCGCCCCGAACACCGCGTCCACGCAAGCGTTCCACCCCCGACCGATCTCCCGACGCACCGCTCTTCCGAACACCGCCTCTCCTCGCTCGCACGCCGCTCCCTCGGCCTCTTCCCACCGCGCGCGCGCGCCCAAGACGTCCCCGCTCGCCCTCGCGTCGGCGTGTCGCACGACCGTCGCCGCCGCGAACGCCGCGCACGCGCCCGCGCACGCGCTCGACGCCCTCGCGCGAAACGCCAGGGACATGCACCGACCGCTCTTTCGATCGCTCGACGCTCGCCGCGGCGTCGAACGTCCGGTGAATGACGCCTCGCCGTGGGGTCGAGGCGATCGAATCGAATCGAATCGATCATTCATTCATTCATCGTCATTCGACGACGCGGGTGTCGCGGGAGGTCGGCCGGACGCGAGGGATGCCGCCCAAGGAGACGGTGCTGGACCTGGCGCGATTCATCGATAAGGGCGTGCGGGTGAAGCTGAGCGGAGGACGCGAGGTGACGGGGACGCTGAAAGGGTTCGACCAATTGTTGAACCTGGTGCTGGACGGCGCCGTGGAACACCTGAGAGACTTTGAGGACGCGCTGAAGATCACGGAGGAAACGAGAGAGTTGGGGCTGTTGGTGTGCAGAGGGACGAGCGTGATGGTGGTGAGCGCGTTGGATTCGATGGAGGAGATCGCGAACCCGTTCTTGGCGCAGGAGGAGATTTGATTTCCGAAACCGACCGGCGGATTCTGGAATACGACGCGACGACGAGCCAGAGGGGCGGAGCGAACGCGGGAGGAGGCGATTCTCGCGATGCGATGAGGTGGTTTTAATGATATCATAGATGTTTGTTTGTTTGAAGAGAAATCTACGCTAGTGTCTCGGCTATGACTCTCGGTCGTTTTATTCGCGGTGCCGTCTCGCCTGGCGCTTCGCGCGCAGTTTCTCCTCTTCCTCCTTGGTCGGTGGAAGAGGCGCCCAGGTGGAGAAATTCCACTTTTTATTCGTCAGGGAGGTCTCTATCTCGTCGGCGGACGTGTCGTCTCGGCGAACTTTTCGCGCGTGCGCCGGTGCCGCAGAGTCGCCGCGCGCTTTGAGTAACTCGAGAGCTTCCTCGACGGCGCGGTCGAGCTGAGGATCGGTGTTTTGATAATAGTTGGCCGGTGATATGCGGATTTCGACGTCCGGTATGACACCGCGGTTCTCGACGCTGTTCGTGATATGTTCAGTGTGCAACTCATCGACGAGGAGCACGTTTGTCGACGGAAGGCTCAGTTCGGATCCGTCGATGAGGTCAGCCGTTTGGTCGACGGCGAGCAAACCGCCCCACGTGCGAGTACCGACGACTCGTCCTAGCCCAAGCTTTCTGAAAGATTCCGCCATGAGTTCCGCATCGGACCCGGTGCGGTCATCCACGAGCATGACGAGCGGGCCTGGCGTATTCGACGGGTAAACTTGTAACTCGCCTCGGCGAGGGATATCCCAAGCCAACGCCCGCTGTGAGAGCTTGGAGAGCAATAATTCACTGATGTGACCGCCAGTGTTTCCACGAAGGTCTAGAATCAGACTGCCCTTACGAACTTCGCACGCGTAGTGTCGCCAGAACTCTGAATATCCCGTACTTTCCATATCGGGCACGTGCAAGTAGCCGACGACTCCCTCACTGAGGCCGTGCACACGCGACGTTCTCCGTTGAATCATGTCGCGATACCTCGCATCGAGCTCAGTGTGCATCGCACGAACCCGTACGGGTATGATTTCTCCCTTCTTTGGCGCTCTCTTGTCGTTCTTCTTTGATTTTTTCTCCTTCAACGCGAGCTTACCAAGAGCGGCGTCGATTTCTTGAGCATCATCGGCTTTCTTCACCGTCAAAAGCACCTCGGCACCTCCTTTTTCGACGAGTAGCGCCGCTGGGGAGACATCTTCCGTGAGAGGAATGCGATCTATCGATAGCAATATATCACCCTCGTTGATGTTCACGCCAGGTTTGCTCAGCACGCCGCCGCGCATATCGTCCCAGCTATCACCTTTCACGATGTTCATGATGCGGTAGCCGCGAGCTTTCTTATCCCAGATGAAATCAGCTCCGAGATATCCGGCCGAGTGCCTTCGATGCGCTCTGCCTGGATCCCCAGAAGTGATGGCCACGTGCGAACAACCTAATTGAGCGGTCATCTCGTGAAACAAATCGGTGAGCTCGGTGCGAGTGCTCACTTTCGGCAGCAACTTTTCATAGTGAGACAATATCGACGTCCACGTGTGGCCGTTCATGCCTTCATCCCAAAAGTCGTCTCGCAGACGGCGATACACCTCTCCGAGCATTTGCGCCCATTCTTTCGCCGGATCAACGAGCACCCGAATCCTCCCGTCGAGGTTGACTAAACCCGTTCTACGATCAAAAACCTGTTGATCTAACTCTTCGCTATCGCTCCCTTCCTCCTCTGGACGCATCCCAGCTTTGTACACGCGAAGCTCTAAGAAACCGTCCGTTTCTTTCTCGACAACCATGCACTTTCTATCCATAGACAGCGAAACCTCACTCACTCCACCCTGAATCAATATACTGCGACGTAGATCCCGAATGCTGTATGATATCAACGATCCAAAGCCTTCGTCCTCTTCATCAGAGGAGTAATCCATACCGACGCCCCCGGGAGAACCTCGACTTGGTGGATATTCTACAACCATAAACCGACCGTCTTCCAAGCCGCAGAGGCAGTCGTATCGCGATATCGGCATCGGTAAGGCGACAACTCTCTCCGCCAATCCATCAATGTCGATTTCGATGGGTGGAGGGGCATCTTCGGAGTAACGATTAGGCACGTAATCTTCGTCATCTTCGTCATCGAATTCGCCATCCTCGTTCTCATCCTGTTCTTCGTCCTCATCCATCGTGGACCAGCCACTTCCATCATCTTCATTGGTCTGTTTATTTTGGCGACCAAAATTTCGTCCACGTTTGTCCCCACCGCGCACGCTAAACTCAGACTCTGAATCATAGTCTGAACCTGAAGAAGACTCCGTGTCGTAAGGCGGTCGCAATTCTTTCAACAAGGGATTGCGAATGTCTTTTTGGAGTATGATGAGATGAGGTCGCTCGACGTGTGGGAAAGCTAAACCAAAAGTAGCGGCATCGTACACTGGCTCGAGCTCGCGAGAGCCAAGAAAGTATAAATACTTCCCATCAGGATCCCAAGCCGGAGAATGGTCTCCGAGCACAGGCTTCGTCGCATCGAAAACCTTACCGTTTCGCACGTCTAGTATTCGGATACAAGACCGCTCGTTGTTCATGTAATACGTGTATGCAAGCCAGTTACCACAAGGACTCCACGTCAGGTCAGCTATTCCGTCTGATTCGTCCGACTTGTCTGCCGTCCGCATTTCTCCAGTCTCTACGTTCACGATCAGTAAGGCGTTTCTGTGGTTGACGATGGCCACGAGTGGTGCTTCTGGGCTGGGAATAAGCCGCTCGACTCGTCCGAGCAAACCATGGTGCAACCCTAATCTTTTCGCCGGTCTGTCAGCCTCTTCCCAGTGCACTTCAATGTCTTCCTCACCGCTCGCGTCCGAGATGTAAACCAGACGTTCGCCATCGTACAAGTACACCCCATGGCGAACTCGCGACTGCGCTCTGCACGCGAGCTTCTTGAGCGGTTCATCTACCTCGGCGCTCGGAGTTTTCGTCTTTGTCGCAGGTGGATAGCTCAGAACAGGACCGTCCCAAATACCCATGGTGAAGGGTTGGCCGCGAACGAGAACCATGATCGTTAAACCTTCCGGGTGTAGGTCCCAATCCTCTATCCAGTCATCGGCGTGAACAAACCGCTTAGCGAGCTGAGTTCGAGGGCCACACCATTTGATCGGAACTGCGCACGCGAGTTCGTCATCACCGCCTTGTGCCTGAGCAACGTCCCGCACGTGGATGACCCCACCGATAGTCCACGCCATTCGAGCCTGATGAGACGGATCGGATGAAATATTTACGTTTAGATATCGCACTGGGTAATCTCTGTTCGAACTCGTCTTCTGCGTCACTTCACTCAAGGCAACTCTGCCCTCGACGAGCTCAATTTTTGCGGTGAACACGTTGATGTTTTCATCCGTGGCCATCGTGAATATGATGTGCTCATCATCCAACCATTGTACATTTCCAAGATTTCCTGTCATTTCATCGAAGGCATCGATACGTAATAAATTTTCTGGCGTACCGACCCAAACCTCACCGCCGGCGCCTCCTTGGTACTTTGTCCAGTGCGCCACCCCGGGATCATCAGTGTTCCTCCCGACGAGGTATATCTCCCTCCCATTGACCGTTCGCACGTCAAAATCACACACTGGTCCTACTTTCACTCGCACTGGCGCTCCCTCGTCCAAATCTATCACCCACAGCTCTTGCCCACTCGGCTCAGCCGTCGCTCCGCTCGACGTAAAGTACACTCGCTTCCCGTCCTCCGAAAAGCAACAAACTCTCGCGTACGAGGCTCCCATGTGAGTGAGCTGCTTCATCGCTCCCCCACACGCGTCCACGACGTATATTTCCACGTATCCAGCCTCCACGCACGAAAAAGCGACACGAGAGCCGTCCGGTGAAACGGCGGGGCGAATGCACGCGCCCTGAGCCTGAGTCACTCTTCTCGGCTTGGACGGTGCGTCGGACGAGGCGGCGATCTTCGCCGCGTACACATCGTCTTCGCACACGAAGAAGATCTCATCGCCGCTGATGGTGGGCCAGCGATAGTACCCGATCTGGGCCGCAGCCTCTCCGCCGCCCGAGTGCTGCGAGCGCATCGAAGTCGCTCCGCGAGGCGCGGGGCGCATCCGCAAACGATCGGTCGCGCGCGTTCGTGAGCACACGCGCGCGCGCGGCATGATTGGAGTGCTATAAACGTGCGCACGTCCGATCGCTGCCATAGACGAGCGACGCTGTGAGGATGCCTGAACAATTCAGCTACTTTTCTATACTGGTACACAAAGCTCTCTATTTCCGCGTCACTCGTACGATTTGCATGCATCCACGACGCGTCTTATGCCCACACGGAGTGTATCGGAGTCGACGGCCGCGAAACACATTCTAAACCAGCCTGCTTCGCGACTGGCGCAGTCATTACCGGGGGTGAGAACGACTTTAGCGGCTTCATAAATGTGCGACCAGAGACGCTGCTCATCCGCAAAAGTCGGGGACTGGGGAAGAAGGTGTTGGAGATTGAAGTACACGAACATTCCAGCGTTTGGACGAACTTGCGGAGCGTATGAGTGTGATTCGACCCATCGATCGTCCTCGCTCAACCTCGATAACTCTTCGGTCACGATGTCATATTGCTTGCGCAGTCTCGCGCAGTTTTCGACGAAAAAGTGGTCGAGGAAATCATCATCCTCAAGAACCAAGGATAATGCGTACTGCATCGGCCCAGGAATCGCGCAGAAATATGAAACATTGTCCAGTGCTCGGTGAATGTCCGCGTTTTTCGTCCAAAGAGCGCCAACGCGGTAACCACTAGTGCAAAAGTCTTTCGACAACCCATAAATAACGTGAACATAGTCCTGCGGACGCTGAGCAAGATGTTTGAGATTCGTGTCATGATCCTGGATTGAAGCCTCGGGCGCGAGATTGTTGACATATTCAATCGCGCTGAAGAATCCCTTGGAGTTCTCAGAATGCTCGAAGATTGAACAGGCGTAAATCTCGTCAGAGATGACGTGAACTCTGCGCTCAACCGCCCAAGCGATTACATCCATGAGACACCGCGTCGCTTCATCAGTATCCGTGTAGTTGACGCCGGTTGGGTTCCCCGGATTGGACAATAAAATCATCTTCGTCCTCGGTGTCAGAGCGTTTTCGAAGTCCTGAACAGTCGGCAAAGTTGCTCCGTCCGGCAGCGCGCTCGAACTATCATACACGGGCACCGTCTTCACGCCCAGTCTAGCCCGCAAATCGTTGGGAAAAGCCGGATAAAACGGAGCTGGGATCATCACCTCATCATCTTCGTCGCACACACAAAAAACTAAGTTTTCAATCACTGCACCTGCGCCCGCGGAAAGCACCAAGTCCTCTGGGAAAACCGTGCAGGCCGACAGCCCGATGAGTCTCTTCTTCATGTGCTTCGCCATGGCTGCACGCAGATCGTGCGTTCCTTTCATGTCATCGTAAGCGGCGGTTGACAGCGGTGGTGGCGTTTGCATCGCTCGACATAATCGCTCGTGCATGAGGTCGACGGTTAGACTGTTTTGGGCCACGGCCAAGTTGATGAAGCCCGTCGCGTTTTTGTCGCAGTCATAAGAGTCACTGAACGTCTTGATGAAGGCATCAAAATAACTGAACGGTCGAGCTTGCGCCCTCCTGCCTCTGCGCGAGAGCTCCATCTTCTTCCGTTCGGTGTCAACGTGTCAGGCACGAAGTGGGGTGATGCGACATTTGATGCAGAAAACTAGACAAATATGTATAAATATGAGCTACGTACGGTACTGGTACAAGGAGTAAATACGCAATGAAGCTGGTGTACACATGGTCGTCTACGGCATCAAGTTCGTAGGAATGGTCGCATGATGGCAGATTTATCAAACTTGAAGTCGGCCAAGGCAGAGAAGGCTTCGTAAGGCTCGTCGGCCTCGTCTTCTTCCTCGCCGTAACCCGCCAACAATTCGCTTTCAAGATCCTCCAATGACATGGCCGCCGCCTTTCCTGCGGCCGGAGATGCAGGCGTCGGTAGGTCGTGCGTCTGCGGCTGGTTCTGTTCGTTCCTCTTCTTCTTCACCCAACACCCGAGCTGACGAAGCGCCGGGTAACAGTGGCCATACTTGCCCTTGTACTTTTGGAGCTCGCCATTAGGTAGCTCAAAGATCCAAAGAGGATTCCACACGATGTCAGAAATCTCCTTTCGAGTGTGCGTCAAGAACTTTGTCTCTTCGGATATTCCCTGAATGATGTACAGAGTGTTCTTTTGAATCACTTGCGGCGCCGTGCTTTCTTGCCCCTGTCTTCGTCGATGAAACACAATCTTGTCCTCCTCAACGATATATTTTCTAATATCGACACCGATCTCTTCCTCCACCTCTCTCGCCGCGCATTCAGCCTCCGATTCGCCGGCGTCCATCTTCCCTTTGGGGAATCCTAAGGAGACGTTCTGCTTGCCCCAGCCCTTCACCATCAAGCACTTATCCATAGTTGGATTCAACAACACGGCTCCACAGGTGGGGATACCGAATTTGTACTTTTTGAATGCAATATATCTCGCTTCAAAGTTCTTCGAGCGATCCTTCAGCGAGGGCACAACTTTACACAAATCTTTCCCGAACAATTCTAATCTATTCTTCTTGGGCAACTTCTTATTCTGCTCGTACGAGAAATCCATGTAGTACCAGTGCGCCTGTTCCAGCAAGAAGAACAAACGATTATCATCCGCGAGCTCCTCCGGCGGCGCGTTGAGCAGGAACTTCGCCGCAAGTTCTATGCAAACTTCTTTGTACGCACTCTGAGAAGAATTCCCCGAATCTCCATCCCCGCCCTCGTCCACCTCGGGGTCGGCGGACTCCGCGCTCGACCGCGCCTTTTTACTTCCCATCTCGCGTGCGATGTAACCGCGTTTGCCGCGCGCGCTCCGGGGTGACCACGAGGCGCGTTCTGCAGTGTGGCCTCACGATGGAGACGCGGGCGCGCTCGAGCCAACCCTCACTCGTTGCTCCGCGTCTCGTCGACGCTTCGACCGCGCGTCGTGGCCGATCGATCGCGCTCTCGACGCCTTTTCGATGACGTCCTTCGTCGTCACCTACGACGTCGAGGCCTCGGCGAAGGCTGAGGCGCGACAGATCGTCGACGCCCTGTGCCTCGAGCAAACGGTGGAACTTCCAGAGTCGCTCGTGCCGCCGGGCACGTGGATCAACGAACACGTGGTGGGAAAGTGCGAGTCATTGGAGCGATGCACGATCGGCGATGGTGCCGCGAGTCGTAAGGAGGTGTTTCGGGCGCTTGTGCGATACGCGGACGACACCGCGGGCGGGGAGCTGCCGCAGCTCCTCAACGTCATCTTCGGGAACACGAGCATCAAGGAAAAGGTGATGGTGCGAGACGTGGATCTATCGCACAGCATGTTAAGTAAATTCTCTGGCCCGAGGTTCGGGACGAAGGGCTTGAGAAAGCTCCTCGGAGTTGAGCGGGGACCGATCGTGATGACGGCGCTCAAGCCGATGGGAACCCCTAGTGATAAGCTGGCAGAGATGGCGTACGCTTTCGCGAAAGGGGGGATCGATATCATCAAAGATGATCATGGATTGGCGAATCAGCGTTATGCGCCTTACGAGGAACGCGTGCGGGCGTGCGCGGCCGCCGTCAAGCGAGCAAACGAGGAGACTGGTCGTAAGTGCATCTACGCTCCGTGCATAAACGCGCCAGCGCATCTCGTCGTGCAACGAGCAAAGTTCGCGAAAGCTGCGGGAGCCGGTGCGGTTTTGATGATTCCTGGAATTACGGGGTTAGATAGCATGCGCGCGTTGGCGGAAGACCCGGACTTTGGGCTTCCCATCATCGCTCATCCAGCCATCCTCGGCGCCATGCTGGGCGGTGGCACGCAAAACTCCATCCGTGGATTCTCTCACGGTGTTTTGCTCGGCTTGTTACCGAGACTAGCGGGTGCGGATGCGACCATTTTCCCCAATTTCGGTGGTCGCTTCGGTTTCAGCGTGGAAGAGTGCAAGGACATCATGCACGGCGCAAGACGCTCTCTGGCGCACCACCCGAGCATCCTACCGAGTCCTGGGGGTGGCATGACCCTGGATAAGGTCAAGAAGATGCTGGAGACGTACGGTCAAGATGTGCTTTTACTTGTTGGTGGATCGCTGTACAGTCATAGTTCAGACTTGACGGCGAACGCGAGGTACATTCTCTCCATCGCCGGACGCACCGACACTCACGGACCGAAAGAGGCGCGCAATGGATTCCACACCACAACGCCGTACAATAATGGCTATTTCACTCCGGGCACGGGTGTGCGCCCGAAGTTGAAGCTTGTTGAGACTCCTACTCCTAGCGCGAAAGCTTCGTACCCGTCGCACCCGGTGACGCCGTACAACACCTACCCAGCCGCCCCACCATCGACGCCGCTCACCGTGGGCATGGATCCCGAGGCTGTGGCTCAAATGAGCGCGCTCAAGGAGAAGAATAGCGCACTTGAATCGAAAGTAGACGAGCTAACGGCGTTGGTGAAGGATCTCATGGATGCTGAGGCGAAGAGATACCACGGAAATGGGTCTAAGCACGCCTCGACCGGTCCGCTTGAGGGCAACCATAGCAAGGTGCTTAATAGGAAAAAGGGTGAGTTCCAATGGGAACGCGTGCCGCAGGAAATGTACAAGATGGATGGAGCGAGTTTCAAGGAGTGTTCTCGCATCGAGCTCATCGGTAAGCGCGGGGAAAGTCCAGTGTTTCACGTTCGCTACTTTGAAGTTGCGCCTGGCGGATGGACGACGTTGGAACATCACCAACACGAACACGTGGTTGTCGTGCTTCGTGGAGAAGGGGAGATTCAATTGGGCCTTGAATCGTATGTTCTTTGCATGGGCGATGTGGGATACACCGCTCCTGGGGACACACATCAGCTCCGGTGCAAGGTTGGCGCTAAAGAACCGTTTGGATTTATATGTGTCGTCGCGGCTGACCGCGACAGACCTATCGAGGATGAGCCGTCTGAACTTCTCAAAATGTGCAAAATGGCCCACATCTTAGATGAGAACGTGCGCATCGCTCTTGAAGCTCAGAGTAAGCATCGTGCCGACCATAAGGCTGCTCACGGAGCCGTTGCTGATGGATCTGCATGTGAATGGAAGCCTGGCATGAAGAAGAAGGCTCAAGAAGAAGAGGTGAGTGCGTGCGAGTGGAAGCCGAAGAGCAAACAAAGTGCGACACCGAAACCAACACCGAAACGTTACTTCCCGTAACCATCCCTCAATTCAGTTATCTAGATAGCAACCATTCTCTGGTATTTTTTATTCGATCGCAGATCTACGCTATGCTATTTTTTCGCTAGGACATCATGATCTCGTTCAGCGGATCACCTTGAGCCAAACTAAGGACACTCTCAATGAAACCATTCACGAGACGCTGCACCCCAGCATCCGTAATCTGATGATGGAAAACGACACGAATCGTTTGTGCGTTCGTGGGCAAGACTAAAACACCGTGGGCCATCTCTAGTTCACGAGTGAGTGCGTCGGAAGTCACATTCGGAGCCGTGATTCCGACGAGAACCATATTCGACATTGGTGCTTCACACTCGAGTCCCTTGGCGCCCACGAGCGCACTGGCAAATGATCGAGCTCGCGCGTGGTCATCCGCTAGTTTCGGAAACACTTCATTCAACGCCTCCAGCGCCGCCGCGGCCAAGACCCCGACTTGACGCATGGAGCCCCCGAGAGCCTTCCTCAGTCGCTTTGCTTTTCGAACAAACTCTGCATTACCGAGCAAAACACTTCCCACGGGCGCACCGATCGCTTTAGAGAGACAAATACTGGCAGAGTCACATCCGGCGAGAATTTCTTGCGTCGCCAAGCCGAGCGCCGCGATTGCGTTCCAAAGTCTCGCACCGTCCATATGCAACTTGACTCCGTGCGCTTGGCACAAAGAAGCCACTTCTCGCACGTACTCCCCCGACAAAACCTTTCCTCCGCACTTATTTTGCGTGTTCTCGAGGCAAACAACCTTTGTAACCGGGAAGTGATCGTCCGAGATCGTTCGTATCGCTCCCTTGATGTCCTCGATTGCGAGCGTCCCGTCTGGTTGGTTCGCCAGCGTTCTCGAGTGCACGCCCATCAAGGAAGACATCCCGCCCTGTTCGTACACGTGCACGTGCGACTTGTCGCCGATGATGGCTTCACTACCGCGCTCATCGCAGTGAGTGGCGATCGCGAGGAGATTCGCCATCGTACCGCTCGGTACGAAAACACCGGCCTCGAAGTTGAACATTGAAGCCATTTTATGCTCCAACGCCTTCACCGTTGGATCGTCCCCGAGCACGTCGTCGCCGACGACCGCAGCGGCCATGGCCGCGCGCATCGCCTCGGTCGGTTTCGTCACCGTATCGCTGCGCGCGTCGACGACGCCGTCGGAAAGTTGTTGCCGCATCATGCTTGGTGGGAACGGGGACAAGCGCAAAGTGGCGCGTCACTCCGATGCCCCGTCGGCGGTACCGCGACGAGGAGGACGAAGAGAACGACGCGTGGGAATGGATCGACGATAACGTGCTGAGTCGCGTCGTCTTGGACGACGGAGACGAACTCGAAGCGATACAGGCTCTCGCTGAAGCACAGTTCCTGGTGGAGAGAGCGCGGGAAATTGGGTTCAGTGAGAAGACTCGCGCGGGGAAATTGGCGGCGGTGATCGAGCGAAAAGTGCTTTCGTTGGGCGACGATGCGTCGCGTTCGTTCGTCAAGGCGATCACGGCGTGCGTGGATGCATGCAAACGCGCGAAGGTGATACCGGCGAAGCGAGTTCAGCTCTTCGAGCGACAGTTGAAGCGAAACCTCATCGCACGCGCGAGGGCGACGCGACGCCAGACCGAAGGAGCGGTGTCGTTACAATATTTTCCAGAGGACGTTGTCACCGAAATTCTCACGCGGTGTGACGCCAAGACGCGTTCTGTCCTTTGTTGTGTCGCGAAGGCATTTCGAGACGCGGATAAACGAGTCGGGACGCTCTCGCGCGACGATTTATCGAGTCATCCCAGGGCCACTTGCACCAAGTGCCACGAGTACGTGTGGGTGAGTGATTTACCTCGATGTCAGAGCGCTTGCAACGGTAAGAAACGCGCCGCTCACGCGTGGAAGTCGTCCATTGAGACTTGGAGACGAGACTTGCTCGTGTGTGTCGGCATGGAAGACGCCGAGAGCGACGGAGAAGACGAGGAGATTGCCGAGCTGATAGGGAAAAAATTCTGGAAAATTTCTGTAGTTGATGAATGATAGCGAGTTGATAGCGAATAGATAGATAGCACATGTGTTAGTTTTACAACATCTTCGCGTGGAGCGAATCCAACAAGTCAACCGCCGGCGCAACTTTTGCTTCAACTGTACGCTTATCGTATGTCGATTTTTGCATCTGGAGTGAGTGCCCCATATAAATCGCGAGCGCTTCCAGCTGACGCTCTGAAGCGTCGGTTCCCCGCAAGTGCGTCACCACGAGATCTCGAATCAAGTGTGGATTCATTCTCTTGCCCGTGAGTCGCATCGAAGCGCTCGTGAAGAGTCTGTATATGCCCTGCGCGTCAAATTGTTGACCATTTTTCCTGGTGAATAGGAAATCGTGCGTCGGATTCAACTCTTTTCGATGGTGTTCGATGAAGTTTTCCAGAGTCGAATACAGGTGAGGCGCGATGATGAGCGGAGGTCGCACGCCGTAGTCTTTACCCGTTTTGTAATCATTCGGACCGTGGCGAATCACCCACTTATCGCCCTCCTTGAAAAGCGTGCGACCGATGCGAAGCTCACGCAAAGTTCTTTGACGATCCGGCACGCACGAAAGTATTCCAAAGATCAAGTACTTTTGCACGCTCCATGCCACCGCGCTCGGAGACCGTGACTGACCGAGATGATTTTTCGGCGAGCATTCGCTCTTCAATCGTTGCACGAGATTCAAGTATTCGTCCCATTCCAGCCACTTTAATCTTTCATCGCTCACGCTCGGCGCTTTGGCGGAGCGCGATTTCGCATCTTTAGCCATGCGTCGCAGTTCCTTCATGATCGGCAAGTCGTGATAGGGCTTGGCCTCTCCCTCGCCGGGCTGCGCCTTACTCAAGCCACCGTAGAGAAACTTGACCGCCGCCACGCACGCCCGAGTGACGACTAATTCATAGTTGGCGGACGTCTGTCTTTCGTCGTTCAACCACGTTATGTACTCGAACGCGGCGTCCGCGCTCTTTGCCTCGATGCTCGGAAACAAGTCTGAAAGCGTCACTTTGGACCTATCCAAATTTCTCTCCACGCACAGCCACCCGAGCGCGCCGCGCAAGACGTCCTCATACTTGACCGCCGTCACGTTCGCAATCGTCGCCTCTTGCGGACCGAGTCGGCGCACGGTAAGAAATCGTCGTAACTCTTTAAACTCTCGCTTCAACTCATCCCCGCACTCGTCCAGAGGGATGCGATAATTTGGCAACACGGGTCGCCTCGTCACTCGAGTCGTCTCCGCGGTGACGCCGGTTCTCATCTTCATCGCGATTCGATCGCTGAATGACGCGACGTCGTCGACGCTCATCGACGCACTCGGCACCGGCAAAATATCCTCGTCGACCACCGGCGTCGCCACTGGCGCCACCGTCGCCGTCGTCATCGGAATCTCCGGCGTCAATCCGCTCGCCGCGAAGCCGCTCGTGAGCGCTCGCTTGAATTCGTCCACCAATTTCATCGGCACCGCCATCGCCCGCGCCTCGTCCGCGCTCAATTTCGCCAAATCACTCGGTCGCGTGAACCAATTCGCCTCCAAAGTCGCCGCGATCTGCGCTCCCACCCCCGCGTCTCCCCTTCCCAACGCGCCGGCGCACCTCGCCACAAACGCCTCCAGTTCCGACGGCGCGCTCTCCATCGTCATCGGCACCGTCGCGCTCGCCGCCATCGCCCTCGACGTCGACGCGAGCGTCTTCTTCCCCACCCGCGCCCCTCTCACGAGCGCATCCGCGCCTCGCGCCATCTCTCTCGCCCCTCACCGCTCGCTCTCGGCACCGGGGGAAAGAGAACCGACACTCACGCGATTGATGCCCCCCCCGCGCGCGCGCGCGTTCGCTCGCCTTCCCACCGCGTCCTCGTCTCCGACCACTCACCGGACCGACCGACGTCCAGTCTCCCTCACGCTCGATCGATCGCTCGCACCGCGCGCTCGCACCGTCTCCGCGGTCGACGACGATGTGCCGCCGCCGGTCAGCCGCTCGACCGAGAGAGAGAGAGAGCGCGCGAGCGCGCGCGTCGGCGTCGGTCCCTCTCGATGCACCGTTCACGACTCACCCCGATTCGAATCGATCGATCGAGTGCGTCCATCGATGTCGACATCGATCGATCGATCGATCGAAGCTTCCATCGATCGATCGAACCTTCCATCGATCGATCGAACCTTCCATCGATCGATCGAACCTTCCATCGATCGATCGAACC
>MDTE01186425.1_pt1 | contig 66426 bp, 70 predicted proteins | sample 811231 | NCBI WGS metagenome assembly MDTE01 (sample SAMN05326651, study PRJNA326480) | marine metagenome | isolation source: seawater | place: Indian Ocean: Red Sea | collected 2010
ATGTCGAAGGAAAAATTTGAGCGCACCAAGCCGCATTGCAATATTGGCACGATTGGCCATGTTGATCATGGCAAGACGACTTTAACGGCAGCGATTACTAAGGCCTTGGCTGAGGCTGGAGGCGCCGAGTTTACTGCATACGATCAGATCGACAAGGCTCCTGAAGAGCGGGCTCGGGGTATAACGATTTCAACGGCGCACGTTGAGTATGAGACAGAAAATCGTCATTACGCTCACGTGGATTGTCCGGGTCATGCGGACTATGTAAAGAATATGATTACTGGCGCAGCCCAGATGGATGGTGCAATTTTGGTGGTAAGCGCCGCAGACGGTCCAATGCCTCAGACACGTGAGCATATTTTGCTAGCCCGTCAGGTAGGCGTTCCGGCCTTAGTGATTTATATGAATAAAGTTGACCAAGTTGATGATGAGGAGCTATTGGAGCTGGTAGAGATGGAAGTACGTGAGCTGTTGTCATCGTATGATTTTCCAGGAGATGACATTCCAATAATAAAAGGTTCGGCGTTAGTGGCTCTTGAAGACGGTGATGAAGCAATGGGCGCGAACTCTATCTCAGAGCTCATGGCAGCGGTTGATGATTATATTCCACAACCTGATCGTCCCAAAGACCAACCTTTTCTCATGCCAATAGAGGACGTTTTTTCTATATCAGGTCGGGGTACAGTGGTTACGGGTCGTATAGAGCGCGGTATTGTTAATGTAGGTGATGAGATAGAAATTGTCGGAATTAAAGACACGACTAAGACCACCTGTACTGGTGTAGAGATGTTTCGTAAGCTGTTAGATCAGGGTGAGGCAGGAGATAACGTCGGTGTTTTGCTCCGAGGAACGAAGCGAGAAGAAGTAGAGCGTGGTCAGGTTTTATCGAAGCCTGGCTCAATAACACCTCATACAAAATTTATGTGTGAGGCTTATATTTTAACTAAGGATGAGGGCGGACGTCATACACCGTTTTTCTCTAACTATCGTCCGCAATTTTATTTTCGCACAACAGATGTAACGGGTACGGTGGATCTGCCTGAAGGCACAGAGATGGTGATGCCCGGAGACAATATTTCTATGCAGATTAATTTGATTGCTCCGATAGCAATGGACGAAGGACTTAGGTTTGCAATCCGGGAAGGTGGTCGCACAGTGGGTGCGGGCGTTGTTACCTCGATTGTTGAATAGTTTATATATCAGCGGCTTTTTTGTCGCTGATTTTTTTATAGGAAAGAATAATGGATAGCCAACATATTCGTATACGTTTAAAGGCATTTGATCACAGAATTCTTGATCAATCGGCAACCGATATAGTTGGCACTGCTAAACGAACAGGAGCAGATGTTCGAGGCCCGATACCTCTTCCTACCCGTATTGAGAAATTTACAGTGTTGCGTTCTCCACACGTCAATAAAAAATCTCGAGAACAATTTGAAATACGCACTCATAAACGGTTGCTTGATATAATTGATCCAACGCCGCAGACAGTGGATGCACTGATGAAACTAGATCTAGCTGCTGGCGTTGATGTTGAAATTAAACTTTAAAGTTAAGGTGTGTTGATGAGAACAGGATTAATAGCACAGAAACTTGGAATGACTCGCGTTTTTGATGAAACGGGAAATCATTTGCCTGTTACCCTTCTTAAAGTAGATGGATGCCAGGTGGTTTCGCAAAAAACAGAAGAACGTGATGGTTATAATGCTGTTCAAATTGGAATTGGAAACGCCAAGACCAAAAGAGTCAGCAAAGCAATGAGAGGACATTTTGCAAAAGCAAAGGTTGAGCCAAAGTTAAAGTTAGCTGAATTCAGAGTTAGCGAAGATGGTTTATTGGAACCTGGTGCGAAAATTTTAGCGACACACTTTGTGACAGGACAGTTTGTTGATGTGTCCGGGACTTCAATTGGCAAGGGGTTTGCGGGAGCCATGAAAAGGCACAACTTTGCTGGTTTAAGAGCCTCCCATGGTGTTTCGATATCTCATAGAAGTCATGGCTCAACAGGTCAATGCCAATATCCTGGAAAAGTATTCAAAGGAAAGAAAATGGCAGGACACATGGGTGATGAAAAGGTAACTGTTCAGAATATCCGTGTTGTTTTAACCGACTCAGATGACGGTTTAATAGCAGTTGAAGGCTCAGTTCCCGGCTCTAAAGGGGGCTATGTTTTGTTGAGTGATTCGATCAAAAAGAAGGCTCCAGAAGATCTCCCATTCCCGGCGGCAATATTAAATGAAGACCTCAAAAATGAGTCAAACGATCAGGTTAATCTTAAAGAGCCCGCTGAAGAAGAGGATAAATCAAATGAAGATGAGGGTTCTCATGCTGGTGACGAGAATATAGAGGTTTCCGATTCTGAAGAGCAGAGCGAATAGGTCGGGGAAGGTTTTGTTATGAAATGTAAAGTTGTCAGTTTGGAGAATAAAGCAGCCGGAGAGATTGAACTCGATGAAGGTGTTTTTGGTGTGCCTGTTCGTAAGGATTTGTTGAGCCGTATGGTAAACTATCAGCTTGCCAAGAAAAGACAAGGAACCCATAAAACTAAGACGGTAGGCGAAATTTCTGGCACTGGCGCAAAACCTTTCAGACAAAAAGGGACAGGTAGAGCTCGTCGTGGTAGCAATAGATCGGCGCAGATGCGGGGAGGACAAACAACATTTGGTCCAACACCTCGCAGTCATGAGATTTCCATGCCTAAAAAGGTTCGTCGTCTGGCTCTAAAGACTGCTCTTTCTGCAAAACAAGCAGATGGCAAGTTAATAATTTTAGACGAGGCGAAAACAAGTGAGCCAAAAACAAAACCAATAGCTACTGCTCTTGAAAAACTTGGTTTAACATCAGCGTTAATTGTTGATAGTGAAGAGTTAGATGGCAACCTGATGCTTGCAACAAGAAATATACCAGGAATTGATCTTTTACCCCAGATGGGAGCTAACGTATTTGATATTTTACGTCGTGATAAATTAGTTCTAACCCGAACGGCGGTTGAGCAATTACAGGAGCGGCTCAAATGAGTGTAAAAAGAAAGCCACGCGGTCGCATAAAAATCTCACAAGAGAGAATGTATGATATCGTGCGTTATCCAGTGATAACAGAGAAATCAACTCTTGTTTCTGAGCATAACCAGGTTGTCTTCCGGGTGCCTCTAAATGCAACTAAACCAGAAATTAGGGCCGCTGTAGAAGGTCTGTTTGGTGTTAAAGTTGAAGGGGTGAACACATTAAGACAGGTCGGAAAAACTAAAAGGTTCAGAGGTCGCTTAGGTAGAACATCTGATTATAAAAAAGCGTTAGTGCGATTGGCTAGTGGCGATTCAATAGATATTTCATCTGGTCTATAGGGGGGGAATTTATGGCACTAAAACAATATAAACCGAATACTCCTGGACAACGTGGGCTAGTGCTTGTTGATAGATCTGCCCTTTGGAAGGGAGACCCATATAAGCCTTTAACTGAAGGTCTGTCCAAAAAAGGTGGACGAAATAACACTGGTAGAATCACTGCTCGAAGAAGGGGTGGAGGTCACAAACGATTATATAGAAAAATAGATTTTAGACGAAATAAGTTCGATGTTCCTGCAACCGTAGAGAGGTTGGAATACGATCCAAATCGAAGTGCGTTTATAGCGTTGATCAAATACCAAGATGAAGAAATGAGCTATATTCTTGCACCTCAAAGATTAAGAGTTGGTGATACTGTTATTTCCAGTGATAGGGCAGACATTAAACCTGGCAATGCCATGCCATTAAGGTCCATTCCTATCGGTACAATAATTCATAATGTAGAGTTGAAATCATCTGGTGGAGGCAAATTGGCCCGTGCAGGTGGCACCTACGTACAATTGGTTGGACGAGACCAAGGTTATGCCTTGCTAAAACTTACTTCTGGTGAAGTCAGAATGGTGCGAGCAGAATGTATTGCTACTATTGGTGCAGTTTCAAACGCTGATAAATCAAATATAAAATTGGGTAAGGCCGGAAGAAACCGTTGGATAGGTAAACGACCTTCGGTGCGCGGTGTAGCTATGAATCCGATTGATCATCCTCATGGTGGCGGAGAAGGGCGGACCTCTGGAGGCCGTCATCCAGTAACGCCTTGGGGTAAGCCTACGAAGGGCAAAAGAACGCGGTCAAATAAACGAACGCAATCTTTGATTCTTCGCCGGCGTACTAAATAGAGGAGGTTTGGAGTGGCTCGATCTATATGGAAAGGTCCATTTATTGATAGTTATTTGCTTAAAAAAGCGGAAACTGTTCGTGGCTCTGGTCGAAATGACGTAATAAAAACATGGTCGCGCAGATCAACAATATTACCTCAATTTGTTGGGCTAACTTTTGGTGTTCATAATGGCCAAAAGTTTATACCGGTTCTTGTAACTGAAAATATGGTTGGACATAAGTTTGGTGAGTTTTCACCTACTAGAACTTACTATGGACATACTGCTGATCGGAAAGTTAGACGGAGTTGACCATGGGAAAAAAATCATTTCCAAGATCGGAAAAAGATAATGAGGCTAAGGCTGTAGTAAGATCACTTAGAATTAGCCCTCAAAAGTTAAATTTAGTTGCTCAATCAATACGTGGAAAAAACGTGCAAGTTGCTCTTAGAGAACTTGAGTTTTCGAGGAAAAGAGTATCAAACGATGTTAAAGCAGGTCTAGAAAGTGCAATAGCTAATGCTGAAAATAACCATCAGTTAGATGTTGATCGGCTGATTGTTTCTGAAGCAACAGTAGGTAAAGGAATGGTAATGAAACGTTGGCGTCCTAGAGCACGTGGTCGAATGGCACGAATATTAAAACCTTTTAGTAGCATTACGCTTGTAGTGCGTGAACAAGAGGAGGCTTTGTAATGGGACAAAAGGTTAACCCTATTGGGCTTCGGATAGGGATAAATCGCACTTGGGATTCTCGTTGGTACGCTGAGGGAAATGGTTATGGAAACTTACTTCTCGAAGACTTAGAGCTTCGTAAATTTTTAGACAAGCGCCTATCTGCAGCGGGCATAAGTAAAATTATTATTGAACGCCCTGCGAAGAAGGCTCGAATAACTATTCATACGGCTCGTCCAGGAGTAGTAATTGGAAAAAAAGGTGCTGATATCGAGAAATTGCGTTCTGACGTGGCTGAGCGAACTGGAGCTGAAGTAAGTCTTAATATAGTGGAGGTTCGCAAGCCTGAAATTGATGCAGTTTTAGTTGCTGAAAATATAGCACAGCAACTTGAACGTAGAGTGGGCTTTCGCCGTGCTATGAAAAGGTCTGTACAAAACGCTATGAGATTAGGTGCAGGAGGTGTTCGAGTTATGTGTGGGGGTCGTTTAGGGGGAGCAGAAATTGCTCGTACTGAACAATATCTTGAAGGTAGTGTGCCTTTGCATACTTTGAGGGCTGACGTTCAGTATGGAACAGCCACTGCTCAGACAACATACGGAGCTTGTGGAGTAAAAGTATGGGTTTATCGCGGTGAGATAATGGAACACAACCCAATGGCTCAGGATATTCGTTCTGAGCAGCAACAGTCAGGTGGAACTACTCAACGCTAAAGAAATAGTAGGTAGATATTAAATGCTTAGTCCAAAAAGAACAAAATTTCGTAAACAACATAAAGGTCGCATGCATGGATTTGCAACTTCTGGAACGACTTTAAATTTTGGATCTTATGGTCTGAAAGCACTTACGCCTGGCCGTGTTACTGCACGTCAGATTGAAGCAGCTAGAAGAGCTATGACAAGGCATATGAAAAGATCCGGTAGAGTGTGGATACGAATTTTCCCTGATGTACCTGTCAGCACCAAACCAGCTGAAGTAAGGATGGGTAAAGGCAAAGGAACACCAGAATATTGGATGGTTAGAGTCAAACCTGGACGAGTAATGTTTGAGCTTGATGGAGTTTCGCAAGACGTAGCAGAAGAGGCTTTCCGTCTTGCAGCCGCTAAACTTCCTCTTCAAACAAAAGTTGTAAGCAGGATAGGAGGATAGTTGAAATATGAAAGTTGTTGAATATCGTTCAAAAAGTGATGATGAATTACAAGAAGAGGTCCGCGATTTAAAGAAGGAAGCATTTAACTTGCGCTTCCAAAAAGCTAGTGGGCAACTCGAAAATACTGCCAGACAACGCCAGGTAAGAAGAGACGTTGCTCGGGTCAAGACCGTCATAAATGAACGTCTTAATTCAAAATAATTATTGGGAGTTGGATAGATATGCCGCGACGTGTTCTTACTGGTGAGGTTGTGAGTGATAAGATGGACAAGACTGTGCTCGTTCGTATCGATAGAAGAGTTATGCATCCTCTTTATAAGAAGATCATTACCCGGTCTAAAAAATATGCTGCGCATGATGAATCAGACAGCTTGGCAGTGGGTGATAAGGTTAGAATTCGTGAATGTCGCCCTGTTTCACGAAACAAGCGTTTTGAAGTAATTGAAAAAGTTAGTGCATAACTAATGAATGGAAGAGGATTACGACTATGATACAGATGCAAACCAACCTTTCGGTCGCCGACAATAGTGGCGCAAGAAGGGTCCAGTGCATCAAAGTGCTGGGGGGCTCGAAGCATATGACCGCTGCAGTTGGTGATGTGATAGTCGTTTCAGTCAAAGAAGCTATACCGCGTGGTCGGGTCAAAAAGGGAGAAATTCATCGCGCGTTAATAGTTAGAACAAAAAGTGACATTCAGCGTGAAGATGGAAGCGTAATTCGATTTGATCGAAATGCAGCTGTTTTACTTGACCAGCAAGGAGAACCTATTGGAACGAGAATTTTTGGTCCGGTGACACGAGAACTTCGAGCTAAACGTTACATGAAAATAGTTTCATTGGCTCCGGAGGTACTGTGAATGAAGCATAAGATAGGTCAAAAGACAAAAATGAAAATACGTAGAGGCGATAACGTTGTGGTCCTTACAGGTCGTGAAAAGGGAAAAAGCGGGGAAGTTCTGCGCGTTGATCGAGAGAAAAATCGTGTTTTGGTTCAAGGGGTGAATATGATTAAACGACACCAAAAACCAACTCAAACATCACCGGGCGGAATTAATGAATTTGAGGCACTTGTGCACGCCTCTAATGTTGCTTTGATTGACCCTAAAACAGGCCAGCCCACCCGCGTTGGTTATAAATCTCTCGAAGATGGCAGTAAGGTTCGTTATGCCATTAGGTCGGGAGAGGTTATCGATAGTTAGGTGCATAATGACAACTCGTTTAAATGAACAATATAACTCAGTAATCAAACCAAGCCTTAAAGAAGAGTTTGGTTATGGTAATGATCATCAGGTGCCACGCCTTGAAAAGATAGTATTGAATATGGGTATTGGAGAGGCATCTCAAGATGCAAAAAAAATTGACTCGGCTGTTAATGAAATGACTTTGATATCTGGTCAAAAGCCTGTCTTATGTCGTTCTAGGAAGTCGGTCGCGAACTTTAAACTGCGTGAAGGAATGGCCGTAGGCTGTAAGGTAACACTTAGAGGAGATCGAATGTATGAGTTCCTGGACCGATTGGTGACCATAGCTTTACCTCGGGTTCGTGACTTTCGAGGCTTAAGTCCTAATAGCTTTGATGGAAGAGGTAACTTCGCATTAGGTCTTAAAGAGCAGATTGTGTTTCCGGAAATAAACTATGACGAGATAGATGAAATACGAGGCATGGATGTTGTTATTTGTACCACAGCCAATAGTGATGACGAAGCGCGTCAGTTACTAAGAGGCTTTGAAATGCCAATAAATAATTAAGCCTGAGAGAGATAGAGAATGGCAAAGAAAAGTTCGATTGAGAGAAATAAGAAGAGACGAGCAATGGCTGAGAAATTTGCTTTAAAACGGGAGCAATTAAAGTCGGTTGCAAAGGATCCGTCTTGTGGTCCAGAGGATCGCTTTGCTGCTCGAATGAAGTTAGCCAAGTTACCTCGAAACTCATCCAGAGTTCGCATCCGTAATAGATGTGAGTTAACCGGTAGGCCGAGAGGGGTTTACAGAAAATTTCGAATGTCGCGCATAGCTGTTCGCGGCTTGGCTTCTACTGGATACATTCCAGGCATGGTCAAATCAAGTTGGTAAAGGAGAACTAATATGTCAATGAGTGATCCTCTTGGTGATATGCTAACTCGAATACGAAATGGTCAAAGGGCTGGTATGTCCTCTATTATTTCGCCTGCTTCTAAGCTTAGAGCCAATGTGCTAGATGTTCTACAGAGTGAAGGTTATATAAGAGGATATAGTCAGGCTGAGATCAGAAATGGAATTTCAGAGCTCACTATTGAACTGAAGTATTACGAAGGCGAACCAGTTATTCATGAAATTCAAAGAGTTTCGCGACCTGGACAAAGAGTTTATTCCAAGATTAGTGATTTGGCGAAAGTTTATGATGGTCTCGGGGTTGCAATTTTGTCAACTCCGAAGGGTGTACTTGCTGACCATGATGCTCGATCTCAGAATGTTGGTGGGGAGGTGTTGTGCCATGTTTTTTAGTCCTCTATGTATATGGAGCTGCTAGTTATGTCTCGTGTAGGAAAAAATCCTGTGGTTATTCCTGATGGAATAGATCTTAATATAGTGGATCAGATTGTCTCTGCTAAAGGCAAAGTAGGAGAGCTTTCAGTTTCTTTGCCTCGTGAGGTTGAGGTGACACGGGAAGAAAACATGATTTGGATTAAACCTAAGTCTGATTCAAAACGTTCGCGCGCGATGTGGGGAACTTCTAGAGCTGTTTTGTCAAATTTACTGACTGGAGTAGCCGAAGGTTACTCAAAATCTCTTGATATTACAGGGGTAGGTTACAGAGCCTCTGTTCAAGGCAAAACACTGAATTTGCAGCTTGGATATAGCCATGACATTACTTACCCAATTCCCGACGGTATTGATATCAAATGTGAATCTCAGACCTCAATTGAGGTAACTGGGGCTGATAAACAAGTTGTTGGACAAGTGGCTGCGGAAATTAGAGGTTTTCGAAAACCTGAACCTTATAAAGGAAAAGGCATAAGATATCGTGGCGAACAGATACTGCGCAAAGAAGGGAAGAAAAAATGACCATCAGTTCTTCCGATTTAGCTAAACGCAGACGAACACGTACTCGCGCCAAATTAAGAAAAGTTTCTAATATGCGGCCAAGACTTTCTGTTTTTAGATCTAGCAAGCATATCTATGCTCAACTAATCGATGATATTGAGGGACGCACTATCACTCAGGCATCGACAAAGGATAAAGAGTTTAAAGGCGAAAAGGGATCGAATGTTGAGGCGGCTTCAGAGATAGGCAAACTGGTTGCCGAACGTGCGAAGAAGGCTGGAGTAAGTAAGGTGATATTTGATCGCGGTAGTTATATGTATCACGGACGTATTAAAGCACTGGCTGAAGCAGCTCGTGAAGCTGGACTGAATTTTTAAAGGATTTTTGATATGGCACAGGCACCGACAAAACGGCGACGAGAATCAAGGGAAGAGAGTGATTTAATAGAGAGGTTAGTGAGTATTAACCGAGTGGCCAAAGTAGTAAAGGGAGGCCGTAGGTTTGGCTTTGCCGCTATTGTTGTAGTTGGTGACGGCAATGGTCGTGTTGGTCATGGCTCAGGCAAAGCACGCGAAGTTCCTGAGGCAATAAGAAAAGCAACTGATCAGGCTAAAACAACTATGGTACGTGTTCCTTTGCGTGAAGGTCGTACTCTTCATCATGACATGCGCGGTCGATATGGGGCTGGTCGTGTAATACTTAGGGCTGCACCTGCAGGTACTGGTGTTATAGCGGGAGGGCCGCTACGTGCTATTTTTGAGTGCCTCGGTGTTCAGGATGTTGTTTCCAAATCGGTTGGGAGCTCCAACCCTCATAATATGATTAAAGCTGCGTTCGACGCCCTCGCCAAGACGGCATCTCCACGATTGGTTGCTTCACGTAGGGGGATAAAGGTGTCACAAATTACTGGACAGAGGGGCAGTACTGAGGATTCAACAAGTCAGGAGAGTGCCCGTGGCTAGTAATTTAAAAAAGTCCATTAGGGTTATTCAAATAGGCAGTCCCATCGGGAGGCAAAAAGATCAGAGAAAAACTCTAATCGGTTTGGGATTAAACAAACTGAATCGTGTTAGCGATTTAGAGGACACTCCTGCGGTACGTGGTATGATTGATAAAGTAAGTCACCTTGTTCGGGTTGAGGAGTCTGTTTAATTGACTTTTTTGGAAAAGATTTTAGAAAGAGACTATCATGAACTTAAATCAGATATCCGATAATCCTGGGGCACGTAAACCAAAAAAACGAGCCGGTAGAGGGGTTGGTTCTGGTCTTGGGAAGACTGCTGGTAGGGGAATGAAAGGCCAGAAATCTCGAAGTGGTGTTTCTTTGGCAGGGTTTGAAGGTGGACAGATGCCACTTTATAGGCGCTTGCCAAAAAGAGGATTCAATAAACCTAATCGACGCCGTTATCAGGAGCTGACTCTAGCAAAGCTTCAAAAGGCTATAGATTCGGGTAAACTTGATACGGTTAAAGAAATAAATGAAACTACTTTAATTGATTCAGGAGTTATTAGAAGACGACTGGATGGAGTTCGTTTAATTGGGGGTGGTGAATTTAAGTCAAAAGTAAATCTTAAAATCACCAGTGCGAGCAATCCGGCTGTTGTTGTAGTAGAAAAGCTAGGTGGCGCAATAGTTATTGAAGAAACAACTAAGAGTTCTGAGGCTCTTGATTCTAATCCGCCTGATAAGTCAAAAAATAATTAGTTTACCTAGAAAGATTCCTATCAATTATGAATATAATATTATTTTGAATATCGCATGGCAATAAAGGAACTGCTTTACATATAATGACTGGCGAGATTAAGAAAAACAATGGCTTATTAGGACTAAGTAGTTGATGGCAAACTCAACTGATCAGCTTGCCTCTAGTTTTAATTTTGGGGCATTTGGAAAGGCAAAAGAACTTAAACAGAGACTTCTGTTTACCTTAGGTGCGCTTATTGTCTATCGCTTGGGAACCTTTGTTCCAATCCCAGGAATAGATCCAGTGGTTATTGGAGATATCTTTGCTCAGCAATCAGGTGGTATTTTAGGAGTTTTCGATGCGTTTGCGGGTGGCGCTCTTTCTCGCATGAGTATTTTTGCACTAAACGTTATTCCCTATATTTCTGCAGCTATAATAATGCAGCTTATGACTGCTATTTCTCCTCGATATGAGGCTATGAAAAAAGAGGGAGAAAGTGGTCGCAAAAAAATTAATCAACATACTCGTTATCTGACAGTGCTTCTAGCTGTTATTCAAGCATATGGGCTATCAGTAGGGCTTGAGGGGCTTAACTCATCTCAGGGTCCCGCTGTTGGAGATCCGGGGATGTTTTTCCGTGCCAGTACAGTTATCACTATTGTGGGGGGCACGATGTTTCTTATGTGGTTAGGAGAGCAAATAACCGCAAGAGGTGTTGGCAACGGAATTTCATTGATTATATTTGCCGGTATTGTTGCAAATTTACCCACGGCATTAGCGTCTACACTAGAACTAGGACGTACGGGAGCTCTTCCAGTTCTGGCAATTATTGCTTTCTTAATAATGGCTGTTGCAGTTATTGCAATTATTGTGTTTTTTGAACGAGCACAAAGACGAATAATAGTACAGTATCCTAAACGTCAAATGGGAAATCGAATGTTTGGTGGAGAAGCCTCGCATATCCCTCTAAAACTTAATACGTCTGGTGTAATTCCAATTATTTTTGCTACATCTATTTTGTTAACTCCGGTGTCCATAGCTGGCTTTTCCGGAGGAGGGGGTAATGACTTTCTTGGTGTGGTTTCAGCTTATCTTGGAAGAGGACAGCCACTCTTTCTAATCGTTTTCGCATTTTTGATAGCATTCTTTGCCTTTTTTTATACAGCTATTGTATTTAACCCAACTGAGACTGCTGAAAACCTAAAGGGTAATGGCGGCTTTGTTCCAGGCATTAGACCGGGTAAAAACACTGCAGATTACTTTGATTACGTTCTTTCTCGATTGACGGTTGTAGGTGCGGTTTATTTGGTGGCTGTAGCTTTACTGCCAGAAATATTAATCTCTAAATTCTCTTTGCCCTTCTTTTTTGGTGGAACAAGTCTACTAATAGTTGTAGTAGTGGCAATGGACACAGTTGCACAAATTCAAAGTTACTTATTAGCCCACCAGTACGAGGGATTGATAAGAAAATCTAGGCTCAAAGGTCGTCGAGGATGACGGTAAATATTAAAAACTCATGAATATCATATTACTTGGACCGCCTGGAGCAGGTAAAGGAACTCAGGCAAAATTTCTGGAAGAAGAACATCAAATAGTTCAGCTCTCAACTGGAGACATGCTTAGAAATGCTGTGAATTTAGGTGATGAAATCGGAAAGCAAGCAAAAGAAGTCATGGATTCAGGGAATTTAATGCCTGATGGAATTATGATTAATATAATTTCTCAAAGAATAAACAAATCCGACTGTTTGAATGGGTTTATTCTTGATGGTTTTCCTCGAACCACTGCACAGGCTGAAGCCTTAGACATTATGTTGAATGAAAAGGATTTGAGCATAGATTACGTGATTGAGATTTCAGTTGATGATAAGATTCTAATAGATAGGATTAACTCACGAGTGTTGGAAGTGAATGAGTCTGAGAGGCGAAGTGATGACAATGCTGAAACCTTAATAAAGCGTTTAGGGGTTTATCATCAGGCTACTGCTCCTATTCTGCCTTATTATAAAGATAAAGGTATACTGCGGCAGGTTGATGGTATGAAATCAATTGAAGAAGTGAAACAACTAATAAATGAAGTGATCTCTGGCACCTAAGCAGTTGACCGGACGGGAGAAAACCATATAATCCGCCGGCTTCGGTGTTCAGTTTTTTAAAAGTTAGTGTTTGTGGACTAATAGAAGGAGTTTATGATTTGGCACGAATAGCTGGAGTTAATATTCCTACGCAGAAGAGATTACCTATTGCTCTTACTTATATACATGGAATTGGTCGCAAGAAGGCTGAGGAAATATGTGAGAAATGCGGTGTTCCTTTTGAGAGACGAGTACATGAATTGACTGATGATGAGGTAATACGTGTTCGGGAGTCTATTGATCATGATTACCAAGTTGAAGGTGATTTGCGTCGTGAAGTAGCGATGAATATAAAACGATATATGGACCTGGGCTGTTATAAAGGGGTGCGTCATCGAAAAGGCTTGCCTGTTCATGGTCAAAGGACGCACACAAATGCCAGAACCCGAAAGGGGAAGGCTAGACCGATTACAGGTAAGAAAAAAGTTTAATTTTAAAATTTTGGATAAGTGGTAATGGCAAAAGCGGCAACAGCAACTCGAGTAAGAAGACGGGAACGTAAGAATATTACCTCCGGTATGGCGCATGTTAATGCGACGTTTAATAATACTCACATAACTATTACTGATGCTCAGGGTAATACTATAGCTTGGTCCTCTGCGGGAAATCAGGGCTTTAAAGGATCTCGTAAATCGACACCATATGCTGCCCAAATAGCTGCAGAAGATGCAGGTCAAAAGGCGAAGGAGCATGGAATGAAGTCCTTAGCGGTTCAGGTTAAAGGCCCAGGCTCTGGTAGGGAGTCGGCTCTTCGTGCTTTACAAGCTGTAGGTTTCGAAATTACAGCTATCCGTGATGTAACCCCAGTACCACATAATGGATGTCGTCCTCGAAAACGACGTCGCGTTTAACCAGGAAACGTTTATATGACAGTTATTCATGTGTGCTCCCTTAGTTGGGCAGAGGCTTTTTTTAGTTAGTACCCAAGTCAGTTAGAGCCAAGTGGATGTCTGTGAAACTGCTATATTTAATATTCAAGGTAGGCAATAAATGCTGCAGAAGAATTGGACTGAATTGATCAAGCCAGAGAAATTAAAAGTTGAACCCGGAATAAACCCTGCTCGACAAGCTACTATAGTTGCTGAGCCTCTTGAGCGTGGTTTTGGTTTGACTCTGGGAAATGCTATGCGAAGAGTTCTGTTGTCCTCATTGCAAGGTGCGGCGGTAACTTCTATTCAAATTGAAGGGGTTCTGCACGAGTTTTCATCTATTCCAGGTGTTCGAGAAGATATAACAGATATAGTACTTAATGTTAAAGACATGGCTCTGCGTATGCATAGTGAGGGCCCTAAGAGAATTCATCTTACAGCGCTTGGTCCTGGAATAGTTACAGCAAGTCAGATAGAAACCGGTCCAGATATCGAAATTTTAGATCCTGATCACGTTTTACTTGAGCTAGATCAAGGAGCACGTGTGGTCATGGAAATGATAGTTGAAACTGGGTCAGGTTACGTTCCCGCTGCCCAAAATCGTGCAGCTGATGCTCCAATAGGCCTTATACCTGTAGATGCTCTTTTTTCTCCAGTGAAAAAAGTTTCCTACCAGGTGGGCCATGCCAGAATAGGAGAGCGAACTGACCTTGATAGTTTGACATTGGATGTAGAAACCAATGGCGCTGTTAACGCTGAGGATACGATAGCGTTAGCTGCCAGAATTTTACAAGATCAATTACAGCTATTTGTTAACTTTGAAGAACCCCAACCAGCGCAGCAGATAGAAGTTGTACAAGAAGAATTAGAGTTTAACCGTAACCTTCTACGTAAAGTTGATGAGCTAGAGCTATCTGTACGTTCAGCGAATTGTCTAAAAAATGACAATATTATTTATATTGGCGATCTAGTGCAAAAAACAGAGGCAGAAATGCTGAGAACTCCTAATTTTGGAAGAAAATCACTTAATGAAATAAAGGAAGTTTTATCGCAGATGACTCTGCATTTGGGTATGGAAATAACAAGCTGGCCACCAGAAAACATAGAAGATATGGCCAAACGCCTAGAAGAGCCATTCTAGGAAACATTAATTGGGAGTATAATCTATGCGTCACCGAATGAGCGGGCGCAAGCTCAATAGAACATCTAGTCATCGCAAAGCGATGTTCTCAAATATGGCGGCAGCCATAATAAAACATGAACAAATCACGACGACACTGCCTAAAGCCAAAGAGTTACGTCGGGTTGTGGATAAGCTTATTACGCTTGGTAAGAAAGGTGATCTGCATTCGCGTCGGCGGGCTATGTCCATAATTAAAGACAAAGGGTTAACAGACAAACTTTTTACAAGCCTTGCGGAAAGGTATAGCGATCGTCAAGGAGGTTATACTAGAGTGTTTAAGGCAGGCTTTAGATATGGGGACTCAGCGCCGAGAGGAATACTTGAGCTTGTTGATAGAGACGAAGATGCTAAAGGGCAGGATTCTGGGCCTGTTAATATCGATGAACAGGCTGATGAAGAAGCAGCTTAGGCGTTGATTTTATTTTCAACAAGAAAGGCCGCTTTATAGCGGCCTTATTTATTTAAAAAGCGTTATCAATGATGATATTAATATAGGGTATAAATTTAATATTAGATAAGCTACTAGGATATGTTCAATATACAAAATTTTCGAATTTTATCATCAATATTTATATTGATCTTTTTTGTGTTTGGTTTGCCTTTTATATCATCAATAGCTCTCTCGCATGAGAATAATCATTTAGGTTCCACCTCAGAATTCCCATCATATTCTAAACTTGTGAAAAAAGCTTCCCCAGCTGTAGTTAATATCTTTACAAGAAAGGCCGTTAACAAACAAATTCCCCCTCTATTTAACGATCCTTTTTTCCAGCGTTTTTTTGGCGATAGATTTCCTAGGTTAGAGAGAGAGAGGATTGAAAGATCTCTAGGCTCTGGTGTGATTGTTCGTCCAGACGGTTTAATTGTGACTAATTATCATGTTATTTCGGGCGCTGATGAAATAAAAGTTGTTTTATCGGATAGAAGAGAATTTCAGGCCAGAGTTATTAGAGAGGATCAACGTTCTGATTTAGCTATACTAAGAATTGAAACAAACGATCAATTATTTCCTTTTATTGAGTTAGGAGATAGTGATGAGTTGGAAGTTGGAGATTTTGTAATAGCGATCGGAAATCCTTTTGGTGTAGGTCAAACAGTAACAAGTGGCATAATTTCAGGACTTGCTAGAACTAATGTTGGGATCTCTGACTTCAATTTTTTTATTCAAACTGACGCAGCAATAAATCCGGGTAACTCTGGCGGCGCCTTACTTCGTATGGATGGTACATTAGCTGGAGTTAACACCGCAATATTTAGCAGGAGCGGCGGTAGCCAGGGAATAGGGTTTGCTGTTCCAGCTAATATGGTTCGCACAGTTGTAGATGGGGCTTCTAAGTCGGGTAGATTACAACGTCCTTGGTTGGGAGCTGATACACAAAACATTACATCAGAAATTGCTGAGGCTATGGGAATGGGTAGGCCTATAGGAGCTTTAATAACAAAGCTACATCCTTTTGGACCAGCAATCCGTAGTGGAATAAGAATCGGTGATATAATAACTCATGTTGACGGACAAAGAGTTGACGACACTGAGAGTCTAACATTTCGAATAGCAACAAGGAAAGTTGGAGAAGTTTCACAGTTGTCAGTGAGAAGGAAAAATAATGTAATAATAGTCTCTTTCCCCCTAGAGTTATCCCCTGAAACTCCTCCTAGGAATAAAACTTTATTAAAAGGAGTTCATCCTATCTCGGGCGCGACTGTAGTTAATCTCTCACCTGCGGTAGCTGAAGAACAAGGAATAAGCCTTTTAACAACGGGAGTCTTGATAACTACTATCAAAAGAGGCAGTCCTGCAGCTCGAATTGTATTTAGACCAGGAGATATCATTTTACGTGTAAATAGGAATAAAATAGGCTCTGTAAAAGAACTATTAGAAGTTATTTCAAGAGGAGCGAAAGTCTGGAGACTTGCTATCAATAGAAACTCGAAAATATTAACTATTACGGTGCCCGGATGACCGACCCAAATTACAAAGGGGGGCTTTTTTCAAATCAAGCATACAGGCCACTGGCTGATAGTCTTAGGCCTAACTTATTAAGAGATGTAGTGGGCCAAGATCATCTATTAGGGTCTGATGGCTTAATAGGCCAAATGGCAAAAAATAACCGTCTGATCAGTATGATTTTGTGGGGGCCACCCGGATGCGGTAAAACAACTATAGCACGATTATTATCGTCTATTTGTGATTATGAGTTTGTTTCTTTGTCTGCTGTTTTTTCTGGAGTTTCGGAGCTGCGTAAAATATTTGATCAAGCTTCCAAACTGCATCAAGACGGTAAGGGTACGTTGTTATTTATTGACGAAATCCACAGGTTTAATAAGGCCCAACAAGATGGATTTCTTCCTTATGTTGAAAATGGTGTGGTGACTTTAGTAGGTGCTACAACGGAAAACCCTTCTTTTGAGCTTAACGCAGCATTATTGTCTCGTTGCCAAGTATTAGTTTTGCATCGTATTTCCGATAATGGCCTAGAGAAGCTTCTTCAAAGGGCGGAAGATAGCCAGAAAAGGAAACTTCCCATTGATAATGAGGCGCGCAAATTAATGCGGGACATGTCTGATGGTGATGGTCGTTATTTGTTGAATATAGCGGAGGAGCTATTTTCACTCCCAAATATTGATGATCTAGATAGTGCTGGATTATTAGAAAAAATACAGAAAAAGGCTCCAGTTTATGATAAGAGGGGTGATACACATTTCAACCTGATTAGTGCTTTGCACAAATCTATAAGAGGGTCAGACGTAGATGCCTCGCTTTACTGGCTTGCGAGAATGTTAGTAGGCGGTGAAGACCCTAATTTTATAAGTCGTAGATTAACTAGAGCGGCTATTGAGGACGTGGGATTAGCTGATCCAAATGCTTTACTCCAAGCGATCGCTGCGTGGCAGGCTTACGAGAGAATAGGTAGTCCCGAAGGGGAGTTAGCACTGGTCCAGTGCGTTATCTACTTATCAAACGCACCTAAGTCAAATTCTGTTTATAAAGCTTATAATAATGCACTACTTGACGCCAACGAGCTTGGATCTTTGTCACCACCAAAACATGTATTAAACGCACCCACCAAGTTAATGCAAGACATTGGCTATGGTGTTGGCTATTCATATGATCACGACACAGAAGAGAGTTTTTCAGGCCAAAATTATTTTCCTGTTGGAATGGCTAGAGGGAAATACTATTTTCCGGCTGATCGGGGTTTTGAGAGTGAGGTGATAAAGAGACTTGAGCGCTGGGAGAAAATCCGTAGGGAGGGGCAGGATGATATTAGCAAGGAACAGATATAAATTAGTTTATGGGCAAGCGGTCTCTGTTATATTGTCCATCGTTTTATCATTGTTAGCTATGGTTGTGGGGCTGCGTCTTATGCGGCTAATTTTGGGGTGACCTCAACTAATAATAAGCAGGCTGTTCAGCATTTAAAGGTTGATGCTGATGATGAGGAAGTACGACTTGATAGATGGCTACGGCGTACAATTCCTGGCATTACATATAGCAGGCTAGTGAAGTGGATACGTACTGGACAAATCAGAATCGATGGTCAAAGAGCTAAACCCGGACAAAAACTTCTAGCTGGACAGATAGTACGATTGCCTCCCATTCACCAACACTATATGAGCGCCTCTAGAACTGATATGGATAGAAATCAGGATAGCTCAATATCTAAAGTTTTAACGGAGATTAAAAATAATATTCTATATAGAGATGATTCACTTATTGCCATCAACAAACCAAGTGGATTAGCGGTGCAGGGGGGTAGTAAGACTAAAATTCACTTAGATATGGTGCTAAATAATTTGACTTTTGATCAAAAAACAAAACCTAAGCTCGTGCATCGTTTAGATAAGGATACCAGTGGTGTATTACTACTCGCCAGAACTGGTTTAGCGGCAAGAAAAATGACGCAAATGTTTCGAAATCAAGAGGTGAATAAGGTTTATTGGGCACTTGTGTCTGGAATCCCCAATAAAAGTGAGGGTGTTATAGAGATACCAATAAAAAAATTTGCTGGGAGCGGAGGAGAAAAAGTTACGGCTAGCAGTGGAGGTCGTGCTGCTGTTACAAACTACTCTGTGATTGAAAACATTGGTCAGAAAGCTTCTTGGATAAAATTAAGACCGCTTACAGGCCGGACCCATCAACTTAGGGTCCACTGTAAGCTGTTGGGGACACCTATTGTTGGTGACGTTAAATATGGAAGATATCAATCATTAGTCGATGGTTTGCCACGAAAATTACATCTTCATGCTCGTTCTGTTACGTTCCCTCATCCAACTACGGGCCAAGTATTAGAATTGGTAGCACCCCTTATCGGACATTGTAAAAATAGTTGGGAAAAACTTGGTCTTAATATAAATCAAAAAAACGAATGAAAAAATTTTATAGTGAAGTAAGTATAAATAAGGTTAACAGAGGAATGGAATTTACTGTGACTCTTGATGAAATTTCTCTCAAAACTCCAAATAAAAGATTAGTTGCTTTGCCAAGTCATGGGGTAGCTGAAGCTATAGCTAGTGAGTGGCGCAGACAAGAAGAATTTATTAATGTTCAAGAAATGCCTATGACTCAAATTTCTATTACGGCGGTAGATATAGTAGCGACTGATATTGAAGCTTATAGAGATAAAATTCTATCATACGCAGAGACTGATCTAATATGTTACCGAGCACAGAGGCCACTTTCTTTAGTTAACTTACAAAACTCATTTTGGCAGCCTTTAGTTGACTGGGCATCAGAGGTATTAGAATCGCAGTTGGTGGTAACTTCAGGTGTGATCCCTGTAAAACAGCCAGTTGAAGCGATCAAAGCTCTTAGTAGTTATTTGGCCGAAAGGGATCTATTCGAGCTCGCAGCTTTAGGTTTAGCTACGATGGCAAGCGGATCTTTAATAGTTGCTTTAGCCCTTTCTCGAGGTTTTATTAATGCAGATGAGGCGTTTAAGGTTTGTTCAGTCGATGAGACCTGGCAGATGAAAGAATGGGGAACTGATAAAGAATCTGTAAATAATCAAGAAAAGATCAATGAGGATTTAGTTTCGGCGTCAAGGTTCTTTGATCTATACTATAATTCTTAGGTAATACTCTCATACTGTTAATATTTGTTTTTCGTTTATCAAAACAATTATAAGTCGGATATATTTTATGGAAGATATTCTAAACGAACTTGAGACCCGCAGAGAAAAAGCGCGAATAGGTGGTGGTCAGAAGCGGATAGACACTCAACACTCAAAAGGAAAATTAACGGCGAGGGAACGCATTGATCTATTAGTCGATGAGGGATCTTTCGAGGAATGGGATATGTTTGTCGAACAGGAACCTAATGAACTCACAGCACAAGTTGATCCAATACCCGGGGATGGTGTTATCACTGGTTGGGGAACAATTAATGGAAGGGTTGTTTTCGTGTTTTCTCAAGACTTTACTGTTTTTGGTGGATCACTATCAGAAGCTCACGCAAAAAAAATCTGTAAAGTTATGGATAAGGCCATAAGTGTTGGGGCTCCAATTATTGGGCTTAATGATTCGGGAGGTGCAAGAATTCAAGAGGGCGTAAGCTCGTTGGCAGGATATGCTGAGGTGTTTCAACGCAATGTTGATGCTTCTGGGGTAGTGCCTCAGATTTCAGCAATTATGGGGCCCTGTGCAGGAGGTGCTGTATACTCACCCGCGATGACAGATTTTATATTTATGGTCAGGGATACTTCTTACATGTTTGTAACAGGCCCCGATGTAGTTAAAACGGTTACACATGAAGAGGTGTCTCATGAAGAGCTAGGTGGGGCGACAACGCATAACACCAAATCTGGCGTTGCCGATGGTGCATTTGATAACGATATAGATACACTAGAGCAACTCAGAAGATTTTTTGATTTTTTACCAATGTGTAATCGTGAAAAACCTCCTGTAGTTGAAACTACCGATCCTATAGATCGGGCTGAACCATCACTGGATTCCCTTGTGCCTCGGGATTCGATGAAGCCTTATGACATAAAAGAGCTAATAATTAAGGTTGTGGACGAAGGTGATTTTTTTGAACTACAGCCTGAGTATGCTGGAAACATAGTAATTGGTTTTGGTCGAATGGAAGGTCGAACAATAGGCTTTGTTGCCAATCAGCCATTAGTTTTGGCTGGATGTCTTGATATTGACTCAGCAAAAAAGGGAGCGCGATTTGTAAGGTTTTGTGATTGTTTTAATATTCCGTTAATAACTTTTGTAGACGTTCCTGGGTTTTTACCTGGAACTTCTCAGGAGTTTGGTGGAATAATTAAGAATGGAGCAAAATTACTTTTTGCTTACGCTGAGGCTACAGTTCCGAAAGTGACGGTTATTACACGAAAGGCCTATGGTGGCGCCTATGACGTAATGTCTTCTAAACACATAAGAGGCGATCTCAATTATGCTTGGCCGTCCGCAGAGATAGCGGTAATGGGGCCAAAAGGAGCAGTGGAAATTATTTATCGCGAAGACAAAGATGACATAGATAAAATTGAAGCACGCACAGACGAATATAGAAAGCGATTTGCGAATCCGTTTGTGGCGGCGCAAAAGGGATTTATAGATGATGTTATATTTCCACGAAACACGAGAAGAAGGTTATGCCGAGCACTTCGTTTGCTAGAAAACAAAGAAGTAAATAACATATGGAAAAAACACGATAATATTCCACTATAAAGATTTACAAATACATTGCTTCCTGAATAATCTAACTTTCCTCATATATCTGGAGTAAAAAATTGTTTAAAACGACTGTATTTATACCTTTTAATTTTCTGCATTTAATTAACGTCTATCTTATTTCTGCTTTGTAGATTCTTTCGTAATTTCTGAAAATGTTTAAAAAAATACTTATAGCCAATAGGGCAGAAATTGCTTGCCGAATAATACGAACTTGTAAGGAGTTGGGGATTTCTACAGTTGCAGTTTTTTCTGATTCGGACATGGATTCTCCTGCTGTTAAAATGGCAGATGAGTCTGTTTACCTGGGAGCGTCAGCGGCAGCAGAAAGTTATTTGTCTCAGCAAAAAATTATTCAGGCTGCTCTTACTACGGGCGCCGATGCCCTTCATCCTGGTTATGGATTTCTATCAGAAAATGCAAATTTTGCATCTTCTTTGCAAAACACTGGAATTACTTTTATCGGCCCCGACCCAGAATCCATCGCTGCTATGGGAGATAAGATAGAATCAAAAAAAATAGCTCAAGAGGCTAAGGTAAACACTGTTCCTGGGCATTTAGGTGTTGTTGATACTGCAGAAAACGCAATCGAAATTTCTCGAGACATAGGTTTCCCTGTTATGATTAAAGCTTCAGCAGGGGGAGGTGGTAAAGGAATGCGAATTGCTTATGCGGAATCTGAAGTGTCTGACTGCTTTAGATTGGCTGTAAATGAAGCAAAAACAAGTTTTGATGACGATCGCATATTTATAGAAAAATATATTGAACAACCTAGACATATTGAAATTCAAATACTCGCCGATAATTTTGGAAATGTTGTGCATTTAGGAGAACGAGAATGCTCGATTCAACGACGTCATCAGAAGGTTATTGAAGAAGCTCCTTCAGTGGCACTTGATTCTGAAACGCGAGATGCAATGGGTAAACAGGCGTGTGATTTAGCCAAAGCTGTAAAATATCGTTCAGCGGGCACAGTTGAGTTTATCGTCGACCAATATGGAAAATTTTATTTTTTAGAAATGAACACCCGGCTTCAGGTGGAGCATCCGGTTACAGAAATGGTAACAGGCCTAGATCTCGTAGAGCTTATGATCCGCGTTGCTTCAGGTGAAAAATTATCTTTTACTCAAGATGACGTAATGATTAATGGTTGGGCTATTGAGAGTAGGGTTTATGCGGAAGACCCTAAACGTAATTTTTTGCCTTCAATTGGTAGATTGACCCATTATAAGCCTCCTGAAGAGAAAGAGGGATCAGTAAGAATAGACTCAGGCGTTATGGAGGGGTCAGAAATTTCAATTTTTTATGACCCTATGATTTCTAAGCTCATTACTTATGGTGAGGACCGTAAAGAAGCCATTGACCGCATGAAGTCAGCTTTAGATAAATATTACATAAGGGGTACTGCTAATAATGCATCCTTCTTAGCGGCTGTTATTTCACACACGAAATTTTTGGAAGGACAACTTTCAACTAATTTTATTTCAGATGAGTTTCCTGATGGGTTTATGTCTGTACAGCCTATAAGCGAAGTAAAAAATAGAATAATTGCTGCAACTGTTTTGATGTATATGAGAATAAAAAATAGACAAGAAAATGTGATAAACAGATTTGATTCTTTCTGCATAAGAGAGAATCAAGAATTTGTAGTGTCCATGAATAACGAGCTTACTGAAGTAAGAGTAACATCAGGTCAAGATAATAAAATATTGATTGGTAAAGATACTGAAATAGAGATTATCTCTAATTGGAAAATTGGTGATGTGCTATTAGTTGCTTGTATATCAGGGAAAACTTATACATTTCAAATAGATAGAAAAAACCCTGGTTACGTTATTACTCATGGTGGAATAGAATTAGAAATAAGAGTCTTTTCAAGACGTGCTGCTGCTTTACTAAGTGTAATGCCAGAAAAAATTGCTCTTGATAAAAGTAAATCTTTAATATCGCCTATGCCTGGATTACTTGTCTCAATATCAGTTGAAAGTGGAGACAAGGTAAGGACAGGAGAAGAGTTGGCCATTGTTGAGGCAATGAAAATGGAAAATATACTTTATTCAAGCTCAGATGGAACGGTAAAGCGTGTATTGGCAGCGCAGGGAGATAGCTTAGCGGTGGATCAGGTTATTCTTGAATTTGAATAATATGACTTAATCAGATAGATGCTTACAGCATGACGATATTTCAGTGATTCCTGAACTATATTTAAAGTTCAGTTCATATTATCTTGTGTTACTTTAATGTTTTTATCTTTAGTTGAAAAAACTCTAGTAAAATTCTCTCTTAATGACTGATCGAGTTCGTCCATGGTTATATTAACGCCTAAATCTCTTAAACTGGTTACTCCAAATTTTCTATCATTAATACCGCACGAAACTATTCCTTGGTAATAAGACAAGTTAGGTGAAACGTTAATTGATATTCCATGGTATGTAATCCAATGTCGAACTCTTACCCCGACTGCAGCTATTTTATCCTCTCGGCCATCGGGTTGATTAATCCAAACACCCACTCGGTTCTTCTTCTGTTCCGCAGGAACGCCAAATGCATATAAACTTGTAATTATCCATTGTTGCAAATTATGTACGTATGCTCTGACATCTCGCCCGTATTCATTTAAATTAATCATTACGTAAACTATTCGCTGTCCAGGTCCATGATAGGTGTATTGTCCCCCTCTACCAGTTTTATAGATAGGAAGGTCAATTGTTCCAAGAAAGTCTTGAGTTTTAGAACTGGTTCCCGCTGTATAAATTGATGGATGTTCTACTAACCACACTAACCCGGGCGAAGTTGAATTGTTTATTGAGTTAACTCTTTCTTCCATTTTATGGATGGCCTCATCATAGGGAGTCAGGCCAGATGTTTTTTTCCATTCTACTGAAAACATTTTCTTACTCTGTTTTGATGAAGCTATTATAGTCTTAATTTAAATGTCATTTCTTAAAAAAATAAAAAATTATATACGGAAATTAACTAATCAATATTAACAGCGCTGAGCGTTCAATATGAAGCATTACAAAAAGGATTATGGTACTTGGAGCTCTAATATTACAGCTAATGATATAGCTAATGGAAGCAAATCATTGACAACTTTAGCTATTGAGAATGATAACATTTATTGGTTGGAAGGAAGACCTACAGAAGGTGGAAGAACTATTTTAGTTGCCAATAATGGTAATGAAACTAATGATATAACACCATCTGAATATAATATTCGTACTCGTGTTCACGAATATGGTGGTGGCTCAGCTTTGGTGGTCGGCAACGAGGTTTTTTTTATTAACTTTAGTGATCAAAGAATTTATCATCAAAAACACCAAAGTAATCCTACTCCCATAACAAGTAATAATGGAGATAGGTTCGCTGACCTACATTTAGATAAAAAAAGAAGATGTTTGATATGCGTGAGAGAACATCATTCTAAATTAGAAGTGCCAACCAACAGTTTGGTTTCTGTGGACATTGAGAACGGAAAAATTAAAGTAATTCACGATCACTCTGACTTTGTGTCCAATCCAAGGGTGAACGAGTCTGGAGATCGTATAGCTTGGTTAACATGGGATTTTCCTAATATGCCTTGGAACGGAAATGTTTTATGGATAGGGGTAATTGATCGAGACGGCTCTATCATAAATAAAAGAAGGATAGCTGGAGGACAAAGTGAATCAATATTTCAGCCTGAGTGGTCACCTGATGGGAATTTAATTTTTGTATCTGATAAAAACAATTGGTGGAACCTTTACAAAACTGACGGTGAAGAAACTTTTTCTATTTGTTCAACTGAAGCTGAATTTGGTTTGCCTCAGTGGGTGTTTGGTCAGTCAACTTATGGACTCAGCGATGATGGCCGTATTGTAGCTAGTTGTGTCAGCTCAGGCTTTTGGCGTCTTGGTTTGGTAGATAATAACTGTTTCGAGCCTTTTGAAATTCCTTTTAATCAGATATCAGATGTGAAGGTTAAGGGCTCTAAAGTGATTTTTGTTGGGGCGTCTGGTTTAGATGCCCCGCAAATTATTTGTCTTAACATTAATACCGGAAAGTATGAGGTTATAGAAAAATCAAGTTTGAATACGATACAGGAAAAATATATTTCTATAGGACAATCAATTAAATTTAGCACATCTAGAGATGAGACTTGTTATGGTTTCTATTATCCTCCAAAGAATGATGACTACCCCAAACCAGCTGGCGAGTTACCCCCAGCAATCATACGTTGTCACGGTGGCCCTACTGGGGCGACCTCAGCTGCTTTGAATTTATCAACTCAGTTTTGGACAAGTCGAGGTTTTGCTTTTTTGGATATAAATTATCGTGGAAGCACTGGTTTCGGAAGAAAATACCGTGAATCTTTGCATGGGTTGTGGGGTGTTTCTGATATTGATGACATGGTTTCAGGAGCAAAATGGCTTGTTCAGAAAGGATTTGCTGATCCCGAGAGGTTGATAGTTCGTGGTAGCAGCGCTGGAGGATACACTACTTTAGCTTCGCTTACTTTTCGAGATGTTTTTAAAGCTGGGGCCAGCTATTATGGAATAGGCGATTTACTTGCTTTGGCTAGGGATACTCATAAATTCGAAAGTCGTTATATGGATAGCATAATCGGACCAATGCCTGAAAACGAATTTTTATATTATGAACGTTCACCTATAAATTTTACTGAGAAATTAAATTGTCCAGTGATTTTTCTTCAGGGGTTAGATGACGAAATTGTTCCGCCTAACCAAGCAGAGTCTATGGTTAGAGCTTTGACCTCAAAGGGATTACCTGTTTCATATCTTGCGTTTGAAGGGGAAGGACATGGATTCCGAAAAGCTGAAAATGTTAAAAAAGCTCTTTTAGCTGAGTTGACATTCTACTGCCGTGTTTTTGGTTTTACTAATGGGGATATACAAACAGACCTTGAGATTCATAATTTGGATTGATTAAACAGAGTGATTTTTATTTCCTTTGGAAACGAAGAGAGAGAAAACAAATGAAATTATATGGATATTATAGATCATCAGCGGCTTTTCGTATTAGGATTGCATTAAACATTAAAGAACTAGAATTGGATCACATATTTGTGCATTTACGTAAAGGAGATCAAAGGTCAGAGCAATATTTAGGTGTTAACCCACAAGGACTTGTTCCTGCACTTGAATTAGATGATGGAAATATAATAACCCAATCAATGGGGATTATTGAGTACCTTGATGAAGCATACCCAAATACTGTTAGTCTTTTGCCAGACAATATGTTTGGTCGTGCAAGGGTTAGATCAATTTCTTCGGCTATAGCTTGTGATATTCATCCTCTAAATAACTTACGAGTCTTAAATTTTATCTCTCAAAACATAGATGATGGCGAGTCTATAGCGAACGATAAATGGTATAAACACTGGATACAGGTAGGAATGAACGGCGTCGAAGCGTTATTAAATAACAGTCCTGATACTGGAGAGTTTTGTCATGGAAATAATCCTACAATGGCAGATTGCTGTTTAATTCCTCAAATTTATAATGCTGAACGCTTTGGTTGCGATATGACTGATTATCCTAAGTCTATGCGAATTAATTCGAATTGTTTGTCATTGAAAGCATTTAGAAAAGCAATGCCTGAAGAACAAGCTGATTTTGAGTAATGATCTCAAATAGTTCTTTTACTGCAATTAATGTAAATCTAATCTATTGAAAGGGTTGTTTTTTCAAGTATATCCTTGGCTCTTAGCCACCCAGGACTACCCGCTGGAAGTTTTTTCATCGCTCGAATAGAGAATTGTTTAGCGGCTTGATACTTTCTCTTAAGAAGTGAAAGTTCAGACTGAGCAAGGTGCATATCCCCCATTTTCCCTAAACGACCACTAACTATTGTCAATAACCTCCACGTCTCTAATGAATTGTAATCCAACCTAGTCGCTACGTTTAAGTGTGTTTTGGCTGGTTCTAAGTATTTGTCATTTCTTGACTCGATCTGCGCTTGGACCAGATTGATGCGCAAAAGTGATTCCTTGGGTGCTAACTCAATTGATTTTTCAAAGAATGGTAATGAATCTTCCGGGTGTCCATCTTTAAAAAGTATCAGTCCTTTAAGTTGATAAAAATAAGGATATTTTTTATTTTTTTTGATTAATCGATCTATTAATGGAATTGAATCAGACATATCTCCAGACAAATAGTTTGATAATGCACGAGCATACAATGAGTGGGTTGATTGATCATGTTCTGGGTATTTTTCAAATACTTTTCTCTTTGATAAAAAAAGTCCATTAAGTTTTGCTTGTATTATTTTGTGATCTCTGATCTGTTTTTCTGGTGGTTGAATGTTTGTGTAAGTTGATTGTGTTAGGTGATGTTCAATAAAGCTAAGTCTTTCACTGTTTAGTGGGTGAGTTGATAAATAGGAATGTTCTAGTTCTCCCTGAAGGCTTCTATCGTAACGAAGTTGCCTAAAAAAATTTGCGTACCCTCTTGCAGATTGTTTGGTTTTCTCTAAATATTTTATAGCTGCAGTATCAGCTGAAGACTCTTGAGAGCGGCTATATCTTAGAAATTCTGTAATAGCTAGAGCTTTGCCTCCTTGGATAATCATATTTGCCGCTTTAACATCTTTACTAGCAACGCCCACCAATGCCCCTAATGCTGTAGCTAAAAGGTACTTAAACTCTGCGTTATTTAATTCTGCTTTTACACTCGTTAAGTGACCGCCTGCAATGTGACCAGTTTCATGCGCTATTACTCCAATAATTTCATTTAAGGACTGACTACGTGTTAGTAACCCGCTTGTTATAAAAAGTGATTTATTGGATGTAACAAAGGCATTTAAGCTATTGTCCTTCACTAAATAGATTTTTATTTCTTTCTCTGAAAGGCCAGCAGCTTTAAAAATAGGGTCAGCATAAAATTTAATGATATTCTCGACTTCTGTGTCACGAAAAATTCCTGATGTGTTGTCACGGCTTTTGACGGGTGAGGCAAAGGATACGCTAAAAACAATCAACAGTATTAGTAACCTATTTAAGTAGATTAAGATTATAGGTTGGTTTAAGCGTAATAAGTTATGCATGTTCTTTTATATCAGATTATTTTCAAGTATTAATAATTATTAGTTTAGATTTTTGATTTCTTATAATAAGGGTTTTTATTAGTGATAAGACAATTTATCTTGTGCATCGTTAGTACAATTTAGTGAGACATTAGTTGATGTTTTTACCCATAAAGTAGATATTAGTTTAGATCTGAAACCAAACTAATTAAGTTGCGTTTCAAAAATATTGATATATGAACCAATTATGAAGCCTTTGATTGCTTATACACATGTCTCTTAAGATTGCCCGTAGAGGAATGATTGATCCATTTATAGTAATGGATGTTATGCGTGAAGCTAATCAACTTTCAGAAAATACTGATATAGTTCATTTAGAGGTTGGACAACCCAGTACGCCTGCTCCTGCAGACGTCGTTGAGGCTGCTAAAAAACTACTTGATAAAGATCGTCTTGGTTACACTGATTCTCTAGGTTTGCCCCAACTTCGCAAAAGGATTGCAAAGCACTATGGGGACTTTTATGGCGTATCCGTGCCTCTAGAAAGAATGGTAATAACTACTGGCTCATCCGGTGGGTTTCTTCTTGCTTTCGCATCGGCATTTGATCCAGGAGATAGGGTCGCATTAGCTATCCCAGGCTATCCGGCTTATCGTAACATATTGACTGCACTTGGGATTGAACCAGTTATTATAGAGACGACGGCTAGGGAAAGGTTCCAGCCGACTGTCGAATTATTGGAATCTGTTGGTAACATCGATGGGTTAATAATTGCCAGCCCCTCAAACCCGACGGGATCAATGATAGATTCAGAAAGATTAAAAGGTCTTGTCGATTGGTGTGATGAAAATTATGTCAGAATGATTTCTGACGAAATATACCATGGGATTAGCTTTGTTGCTCCACCAGTTACTGTTGCAAAGTTCTCAACAAGCGCAATTATAATAAACAGCTTTTCAAAATATTTTTCTATGACAGGCTGGCGCTTAGGGTGGATGGTAACACCACCAGAGTTAATTCGTTCTATTGAGTGTTTAGCTCAGAATTTATTTATATCTCCTCCAACATTATCTCAACATGCAGCCATCACCTCCTTCGATTGTATTAATGAACTGGAAAGAAATGTAAAGAGTTATCGAATAAACCGTGAAATTCTTTTGGAGGAGTTACCTAAGCTAGGATTTACAAAAATAGCTCCTGTTGACGGAGCATTTTACATTTATGTGGATGTCTCTAACTTCACAAGCGATAGCACATCTTTTTGTCAAAGAATGCTTAAAGAAGCGAATGTGGCTGCTACTCCCGGGATAGACTTTGATCCACTTAATGGCAAGTATTTTATTCGCTTTTCATTTGCTGGCACAGAAAGTGATATTAGAGAGGCCTGCAAAAGGCTATCGATTTGGAGTTATTAAGCTTAGCTTATACGTAACTTTCATGGTCCCCGACTCCACCAACCAGACCTCTTGGGTCGTTTTTTTTCGGTTTCCTTATTATCGATAGTAGCTTCTTTTTTACCCTTAGCTTGTTTGTTCTTTTTTAACTCATTCTCTGGTGAATTTTTATCCTGAGGTATATTGTTTGTGTGTTCACTGTTAACAGGTCCATCCTTTGAATCTGAGGTGCTTTCTTTATTTATTTTCTTATCTTTTTTTGGAACTTTTGAATCAGCTTCTAGTTTTTGAGGGCGTCGCCGTGGACGCTTTCTCTTGGGTTTATTTTCGGTTATGGCTTTATCGGATTCACTCGTTAGGCTTTCAGAAGTATCTAATGGTTCTACCTTGTTTTCCCCCTTTAATTTTTTGGGTGATATTTGTGCTTTCTTATCTTCATCCAAGCTAGCTTCTTTTGTTTCAGCGTTCGTGATTAAGGGATTGTCATCAGCTTTCCTTCTTCTTCTTCCGCCTCTACGACCTCTGCGCCTTGGAGAGGGCTTGCTTGTATCCTTCCCAGTTTCATCGGTCTTAGAATCTTCTTGTGTTTGTGAGTCATCTTTTGCTTCTACTTGTTCCGATGATTTTTCTCTGCGTCGCTGTTTATGTTTTTGAGAACGATCTTCGTTGGTGCTGGTCAAATCAAGTGATCGACTGTCGATTGTCTCAGAAATCACTTCATCATCGGGAGCGTTTACGTTAGTTCTCTCCATTATGTAATCTGGCGGCGTTAGGTCACTATCAACAGTGATGAAGACTCTAAAGTTAAATCGACTTTCTAAATCCTTGATAACATCTCTTTTTTGATTAAGGACATATATTGCGACATCACTAGGTACTTTAATTGTAATTGTCTTTGACCGATTTCTTGTTCCCTCTTCTTCTATAGCTCTAAGAACACGTAAAACAGTGGATTCTGTTGAGCGTATATATCCACTTCCGCCACAGTGAATACAAATTTGAGCGCTTACTTCATGAATACTTGGTCGTAACCTTTGTCTTGATAACTCCATTAATCCGAGCTGTGATATACGTCCAACTTGAATTCTCGCTCTATCAGCCTTCATGGCTTCTTTCATGCGGCGTTCAACAGCAGTTATATTGCGATTCTCATCCATATCAATGAAGTCGATTACTACTAACCCAGCAAGGTCACGCAGGCGCAATTGACGTGCGACTTCATCGGCGGCTTCAAGATTAGTTTTGCGGGCAGTTTGTTCAACGTTACGTTCTCTTGTCGCTTTTCCAGAATTTACATCAATAGCGACGAGAGCTTCTGTTGGGTTTATTACAATATAACCGCCTGATTTTAGACTTACTATAGGATCATAAATTTCATCAATCTGTGATTCTATTCCAAAGTGATTAAATAAAGGTATATTGGGATTGGCGTGTTTTTTTACTCGTTTGACATGGGATGGCATCATAGTACGCATTAACAGTCGAGCAGATTTATATGCCTCCTCGCCATCAACAATTATTTCTTCAATGTCACGATTATAAACATCTCGTAGAGAACGTTTTATTAAATCGCCTTCTTCATAAATAAGTGCTGGAGCCGAAGATTGAAGGGTTTGCTCTCTAATGTTATCCCAGGTTCTTCTTAAATATTTGTAATCACGGCGTATTTCTGCTTTATTCCTTTCTACTCCAGCGGTTCTCATTATCACTGCCATGCCTTCAGGGATTTCCAAATTCGACATGATAGTCTTCATCCGTTTTCTATGGGTTAAGTTCGATACCTTTCTACTTATTCCGCCACCTCGAGAAGTATTTGGCATTAAAACACAATATCTACCAGGTAAAGATAAGTAAGTTGTTAATGCGGCTCCTTTATTTCCTCTTTCTTCTTTTACCACTTGAATTAGTAGAATTTGTCTTCGTTTAATTACTTCTTGGATTTTATACATTCTAGTTAGTTTACGAAGCCGTTTACGATGAGCGTCACCTAGTTCAGCTATATCCTCCTCAGCATTTCCACCCAGGACTTCTACTTGATCCAGTTCATTTTTTTCAGGTTTTTCTTCTTCAACCGGGGATACATCATCGTACAGCTCGTCAGTGTCATCACTAATGTCTGTTTCAGCAATAAGAGCTTCCTTGTCTTCTACTGGAATTCGGTAGTAATCGGGATGTATTTCATTAAAGGCTAGAAAGCCATGTCTCTTGCCACCAAACTCAACGAATGCCGCTTGTAGCGACGGCTCAACTCTCGTCACTTTAGCAAGATATATGTTTCCTTTTAGTTGTCTTTTGGTAGTTGTCTCGTAATCAAATTCTAATAAATCTGAGTTTTCTGCAACAACCACTCGAGTTTCTTCTGAATGAGTCGCATCAATAAGAATTTTTTTCGTCATATTACTCGCTCCGCGGAAATTCTCATTACATCTGTAAAACACAGATGAACTTTATCCGCCCTGTGCGAAGCTAGACTGGTGTCCTCTAACCGTCAAACGGCGTCTTAAGAGCCAGTACGGCGAGAATTTTACCACCAATCCCGTTAAAAGAGTTTACTCTCTTAACAAACTTCGATGTTTCAACAAACACTATAGTTGCTTTGTAATGTGTCTGCAATCTATTCACCAGTTGATTATTTAGCTTAACCTTATTAATGCTAAGCTTTATTTTCCAATTGTGTGCAGTTTGAAAGGGCACTCTGCCTAAAACAACTTTAGTTACCTACCATAGGATAGCGCTGCTTAGCTGCTTCAACAATGCTATTATCAAATAGAAAACAAAATTGGTGGTTATAGACTATCTTTCAAAAAAAAGGCGTCAATTTGGCTATGTCTTATCTTTTTCTAAAAAAACGCTTTAGTTTGGTAGGGTCGGTATCTGTTTTAATCACAAATATAATTGTTTTGATAGCAATTTCATTTCTAGGACCTTTGTCACCGACTGCTATAGCAGAAACTACTAAAGTAGAAGACATTCGTATAGGTGTTCGTGGTGATTTAACGAGGCTTGTAATTGATCTTAATAAGAAGGTCAGTCCCAATATATTTGGCTTAGAAAATCCATATAGGATAGTAATTGATCTTCCTGACGTAGATTTTTTTATTCCTCCTAACCGAAAAACAATTTCAGGCGGACTTATTGAGAGCCTACGCTATGGATTTTTTACTCCTGGAAATGGACGATTAGTTATTGATTTAAGAAGTCCAATAAAAATTAAAAATAATTTTGTTATACCTCCCCAGAAAACTAAAAAATGGCGATTGGTTTTTGATTTAATACCAACAACGAGAGTAGACTTTATTGAGACTATGGGACCTAGTCAAAGACATAAAAAAATTGAATATCCTCAAACTAAAAAGTTTTCAAATAAAATAAAAAACATTCTGCCAGTGGTCGCGATTGATGCAGGTCATGGCGGAGTCGATCCCGGGGCCATTGGGGTGTCAGGAGTAACTGAAAAAAATCTCGTGCTTTCTTACGTTAAAGAATTAGATCGGCAATTGAGAGCGACTAATCGAATTAAAACTGTGTTGATTAGAAACGATGACACCTTCGTATCGCTTCGTAATCGAATTGCTAAAGCACGAGACATGAATGCAGATTTATTTTTATCTATTCATGCTAACGCCCATAAGGACGCTAAAGTACGGGGTTTTTCTGCGTATACTCTTTCAGAGAAAGCATCTGATGTAGAGGCTCAGCAATTGGCTAACAAAGAGAATAAGTCTGATGTAATAGGAGGACTTAATCTTGGGCCCTATAGTAATGAGGTTCAAAATATTCTTATTGATTTTGCCCAGGCTAAAACGAACGAGCTTTCAATTATATTTGCCCGAGATATTCTCCTGAAAGAAGCTTCCAAATCCATTCTTTTGCTTAAACGACCATGGCGTTCGGCGGGTTTTACAGTTTTAAAAGCTCCGGATGTACCGTCTATATTGATTGAGCTGGGGTATATTACTAATAAAGAAGAGAAAAACCTCTTAAATAATCCTGCATATAAGAAAAAGTTATGTGACGTGATGAAGCGCGCCATTTTGAAATATTTAGATCTGCACTCTTCTAAAATTAAAACTCCTTAGTATACATGGTCTTAAATTTGCCATAATAATAGTATGTCTATTAATGTCTACTTTTCGAAGTGGTGCATAGTTTTTCTTGTAAGTCCTTCAGTTGACAAATCATTGACGAAAAAATGCTGCGCTGGGTTGCATATATAATATCTCTGACAATACTAATTAGCTTACTGACTGTAGGTGGAGGTGTATGGGTTTTCTGGAATTATGGTAGAGACTTACCTGATTACAGGCAGTTAGAAAATTATACTCCTCCTATAACAACCCGTGTGCACGCAGGAGATGGAAGCTTATTGGAAGAATACGCATTTCAGAGGCGTTCTTTCGTGCCTGTATCTAGCATTCCTCAAAGTGTTATAAATGCCTTTTTGTCTGCAGAAGATAAAAATTTTTACAGGCATCCTGGAATTGATATTTTTGGTGTGATCCGAGCAATTTTTACAAATATACGTAATTATGGAAAAGGTCGTAGACCTGTTGGGGCGTCAACTATAACTCAACAAGTGGCTCAAAACTTTTTACTTACAAAAGAAGTTTCTTTTGTACGAAAGATTCGTGAAGCCATAATCTCTTTTCGTATGGAACGAGTATTCACTAAAAATGAGATCCTGGAGTTGTACCTTAATCAAATATATTTGGGTCAGGGGTCCTATGGTGTAGCGGAGGCAGCAAATAATTATTTTGGTAAATCTCTCGATAAATTGGAAATTGAAGAAGCTGCTTTTTTGGCTGCTTTGCCTAAGGCACCGAATAATTATAATCCGTTCAGGCATTATGAATCAGCTCTCGCTAGACGTAATTATGTTATCGGAAGAATGGTCGAAGACGGTTATATTTCTCGAACCGAGGGGCGGTTAAGGGAAAAATTACCTTTAGAGGCTATAAAAGCAAAACCTTCTCCAATAGTTTCGGCACCTTACTTTGCTGAAGAAGTTAGAAGGGAATTGTCAGGGCGCTATGGGGACACGGTTCTTTATAAAGGGGGGTTATCTGTAAGAACCACGTTAAATCCGCGTTTACAAAAAATTGCCCAGATAGAGTTAAGAAGAGGTTTGGTGGCTTACGATCGTCGTCATGGCTGGCGCGGGCCTTTATTGTCTCTCAGCTCTATAAAAAACTGGGATCAAAAACTAACAAATATTCCTGTTCCATCAGGAATAGGTAATTGGTCATTAGCAATAGTGCTGCATGTGGATGATAGTGAAGGATTTGCCTTGATAGGATTATCAGGAGGAAAAAAAGGAAAAATTCATTTTGATCAGCTCAAATGGGCTAGAGCTTGGAAAAAAAACCAGAAACTGGGACGTGTGGTGAAAAAACCGTCTGATGTATTATCAGTAGCGGACATAATTTTAGTTGAGCCCTTAGATTCAAATTATTCAATCGAAAACAGAGTAGAAGGTAAGTGGGGATTAAGACAAATACCTGATGTTAATGGTGCAATTGTAGCTATAGATCCCCACACGGGTCGAGTATTAGCAATGTCGGGAGGGCTTGATTTTAAAGCAAGTCAATTTAACCGGGCTACTCAAGCGTGGCGTCAACCGGGCTCAGCTTTCAAGCCATTTGTTTACTTGGCAGCTTTAGATAGTGGGTTTACACCCTCCACACTCGTCTTGGATGCCCCATTTGTAATAGACCAGGGGCCAGGATTACCAAAATGGAAACCAGCTAATTACACAAAAAAGTTTTATGGACCGAGTCCTATGCGTCTTGGTATAGAAAAGTCCAGAAATCTGATGACTGTCAGGCTAGCACAAACTCTCGGAATCAGGAAAGTTCTTAAGTACGCAGAGCGACTAGGAGTAATGGATAATATACCTCCACAGCTTAGTCTATCGATAGGTGCTGGAGAAACGACACTTCTAAGATTGGTCACTGCTTATGCGATAATTGTTAACGGAGGCAAAGGCATTAATCCAACTTTAATTGATAGAATACAAAACCGATATGGGGAAACTGTTTTTCGCCATGACACCAGAGTTTGTAATAATTGTATGAATATAGCGTGGCAAAACCAACGTCCTCCTCAGCCTCCAGATTTAAGAAGTAAACTGCTGGATAAGAAAACTGCCTATCAAATGGTTTCAATGCTTAAAGGAGTAGTAGACAGAGGAACGGGGGTCAAAATTAGTAAAGTAGGCAAGCCCTTGGCAGGTAAAACAGGCACCACAAACGACTCTTTTGATACATGGTTTGTGGGGTTTTCACCTGATCTCGCTGTTGGGGTATATGTGGGTTTTGATGTTCCCCGGCCGATGGGTTACAAAGAAACTGGATCGACTGTAGCTGCTCCAATATTTCGAGATTTTATGTCTGACGCATTAAAGGGGAGACCAGCAACTCCCTTTAGGGTGCCAACTGGTATACGTTTGGTAAGGGTCAACGTTAAAACCGGTCTAGTTGCAGAGCGAGGTGAAAAAGGGGTTATACTTGAAGCATTTAAGTCAGGAACTGAGCCTACTGAAATCGGTCCAATAATTGATGGTGGATATCGGCCTGGAGGAGAGACAAGATCAGGGCAAAGAATTTATTGAAATATGTTTTTTGAAGTGAAACCAGTGTAGAAGGAATTGTTCCCTCTAATAATTTTTAGGATATTGATACAATAAGATAGTTAAATAAGCGGAAAAAAGAGAATGCGTTCAGAGATAAGTCAGCAAGTAGAGTCAATTAGACAATCACTTTCACTAATGCGGAGGCATCTTTGACTGGGATAAAGCATTGGCAAGATTAGATGAATTGAATCAATTGGCAGAAAATCCGGATCTTTGGAAAAATCCGGAACAAGCTCAAATAGTTATGCGAGAACGCACTCTATTAGAAAAATCGATAAATCGGGTTAAGGAGATTGAACTCAAATTAGAGGAATCTGTTGAGCTTTTTGAGCTGGGTGAAGATGAAAAAGATATGGAGGTGGTTAAAGAGGCAGAATCTGTCATAATTTCATTATCCCCAATAGCTGAAAAAATGGAATTAGAAACTCTTCTCTCTGGTGAGGCCGATAGCAATGATTGTTATGTAGAAATCAATGCTGGTGCCGGGGGAACAGAGTCCCAAGACTGGGCACAAATGCTTGTAAGGATGTATGTACGTTGGGCTGAGGATCACGATTGTGATGTGGAGTGGATAGAAGAGAGCACCGGTGATGAGGCTGGCATTAAATCTGCTGCATTCAAGGTTGGTGGCCTTAATTCCTATGGCTGGTTAAAGACTGAGGCTGGAGTACACCGGCTAGTAAGAATCTCGCCCTTTGATAGCCAATCAAGACGACATACTAGCTTTGCCTCAGTATGGGTCTATCCAGTAATTGATGATTCTATTGAGATTGAAATAGAAGATAAAGATTTGAGAATCGATACATATCGCGCCTCAGGAGCTGGAGGACAGCATGTGAATAAAACCGATAGTGCTGTTAGGTTGACTCATGTGCCGTCTGGTATTGTAGTTCAATGTCAGAACGATAGATCTCAGCATCGAAACAGGTCTACCGCGATGGCTATGATGCGTGCTCGTCTTTATGAGCTAGAGGTTAAAAAGAGGGAATCAGAGGCTCAAGCAGAACAAAGTGCTAAAACTGAAATTGGCTGGGGACATCAAATTCGTACGTATGTTCTGCACCCCTATCAAATGGTCAAGGACTTACGGACTGGTATAGAGACAGGCAATGCTCAGGGTGTGCTAGATGGAAATCTTGATCAATTTCTTGAGGCATCTCTGGCGGGTCATGTAAATACTGGCAAAGATTCGAATCTTTAAGCTACATGTATTTTGTGAAGAAAAAGTGATTTAGGGTGCCCTACAAGTATCTGCGCAAAGCTTTTAAATATACCAAGATTGGGGTAAATCTGCTAGATTTCGTGCCTTAATATTGAAGGGCGGTTTAAGGTTGCCTTTATAAAACTTTTTCAAACATTCTTGCCAAGTGTTTTTAGGTTCTAATCCCATTGAGGCGCAAGCAAACATAAACCAGGAATAGCCGACTTTTACATGTTTAATCTCTTCACTATAAATAATGTCTAATATGTCTGCTGATCTATAGTCTTTTACTGCTCGAAATTTTGATATCATGCCAGGAGTAACATCTAGTCCTCGAGCTTCCATAACAAGTGGTATAATCGCTAGCCTGCTAACCAGGTTATCCTTGGTGTCTATTGCAGCCTCCCACAGTCCATCATGTGCTGCAAAGTCTCCATAAGCCGTATTTAATTCTGACAATCTCTTTGAGACTAATGTAAAGTGCCTGGCCTCATCGACAGCTACCTCTAGCCAATCAGAGTAGAAATTATTTGGCAGACTTGGATTCGAGAATCTTGCAATAAGATCCCAAGCTAAGTCTATGGCGTTAAGTTCAATATGGGCAATTGCATGAAGTAAAGCAATTCTACCCTTATGGCTTTTCCCAATCCTCCTTCTGGGTACATTTTTAGCATCACTAAGGATTGGTTTTAGGGGACGTTTGGGTCTAGTGGGTATACTATCTGCCTTTCCAACAGACAGATTTCCCATTTTCCAGTTATTTTCTGCCAAAAATGTTAGTCTTGTTTTTTCAACAGGATTTTCTGTAGACAGTATTTCTATTGCAGATTTTACTAATGTGTTTGATTGATTTATTTAAAGCCTCATTATTCAAATCGATTTGGCATTTTCAAGAACATCTTCTACATGGCCTTTCACTTTCACCTTTCTCCATATTTTCCTGACAACTCCTTTGTTATCTATTAGAAACGTTGATCTTTCTATTCCCATGTATTTTTTGCCATACATAGACTTTTGCACCCAAGTGCCATATGCCTCACATGCTTTTCCATCTTCGTCACTAGCTAAGGAAAAAGGTAGGTCGTACTTGGCTTTAAAATTATCGTGTCGTTTTACGCTGTCCTTAGAAACGCCAATTATAACAGTATTAACCTTACTAAACTCTTCAGCATTCTCACGGAATGCACAGGCTTCTTTAGTTCATCCTGGGGTCAAGTCTTTTGGATAAAAGTACAAAACTATGTTTTTACCTTTTACGTCCGAAAGTTTTATTTCACCCTGATTGTCTGTTTTCATGTGAAAGTTAGGAGCCTTGCCTCCTTCGGTAACGTTCATTAGTTATTCCTCTTACAGTTCCGTTTATATCTTACTTGCTGCATTTATCTTTTTAAGGTGATCTTTCTGGTTTTGAAAGAGAAATATTCTACTGTGTAAGCAAGAGTAAAATATTATCTTTAACATAAATACCAACTTCGGATAGTTTATATTTTGTCCAAAACATAAGTACGTGCTATGAGGGTTTAAATATAGATTTATACAGATGTCGTTTTATGTAAATGCAATGATATAAGAATTAAACGATATTTGGATAATTATTTTAGATAATACAGGATAGAATGGTTATAGCCTTGGTTCTAATTAGGCGCTACTTTATAGATGTATTAGATGACGCACAGGATCCCCGGCGTGATTGTCAGAAGTTCTAAGTTTTTATTGGTCTTTTTTGCAGCCATCTTTCTTGGCGCGTCTCTAGTTGTGACTTTTTCACTTTGGAGGCTTAGTAAGGGACCTGTTAGCGTAAACTTTATTACTCCTTATATTGAAGAATCTTTAAGTCGACAGACAAAAAATATTGAAGTCAGGCTAAAGAATACGGTTATTACTTGGGCGGGCTTAGAACGCGATATAGATCTACGTGCACTTGATTTAACAATCTTTGATGAGGAAGGGGCAGCTATCGTTACTATTCCTGAGTTGTCGCTGAAACTAAGTTACAGGGCATTGTTAAGAGGCATTGTTGCTCCAAAGGAATTAGAAATATTTAAGCCTCGATTACATATTAAAAGAACCCAGTCAGGACAACTGTCCATTGGAATAAGTAAAATATCTTCGGAAGGAAAAACAGAATTCTCTGATGTTAGCTGGCTTGATGATTTTCTTCATAAAAGAGGAGAAGACGGTACCTCCAACTATTTAAGGCGTTTGACAATAAATGATGCATTGGTTGAGTTTGAGGACACAAAATCAGGCTATAAATGGAAGATGCAGCCTACAGACATAAACGTTGAGAGCATTACAAACTCAATAAATTTGACTAGTAGATCCATTCTTGTATTCGATAGTGGCGTTTCCGAAATAAAAATTTCAGCGATTAAGAGGCCAGAACAGAAATTAACTGACATGATATTTTCATTTGAGAATCTATCTCTTGAGATGCTGGCAACACTTGATCCAAGATTAAATAATTTGAAGAAACTTAAGGTTCCTGTTTCAGGCTCTTTATCTATGTCTATTCGTGATACTTGGGACATGGAAAACATTACATTTGATATTTCAGGTGGAGAAGGAGAGATCTTAGCAAAAGAAATTTCTAGAGAACCACTATTGGTTCGTAATGTTTTGTTTAGAGGAGAAGTGGATGGTTCATTTAGTAAATTACAAGTTGATAGGGCCCTAATAAATTTTTATGGACCTATAGCTGAGATCAGTGGAGAGGTAATTCGTATTGATAGCTCCATAAAAATGAAGTTGAACGGTAGGCTTGCAGCGGTTGCTGTGAATAGAGTTGCGGATTTTTGGCCAGAAAGCCTGGCTTCAAATTCTCGCAAATGGATAATTAGAAATGTAAGAGATGGGATTATAGATACTGCTACCTTTTCATTAAATGCTCTATCTGACTTAGATGATATAGAAGATATATCCATATCGAAAGCACAAGGTGAACTAGAGTTAAGAGAAGCCTACATCCACTACCTGCGCCCGATGAAACCGCTAAAAATATCTAAGAGCAAGGCTTATTATGATGGTGAGAAATTAGTCTTTGATATAGATGGTGGTTCGGTGGGAAATATAGAAATTGTTTCTGGTCAATTGAAAATAGACGATTTGAGGATTGGGTCTGGGAAACAAAGTTTGTCTATAGAAGCTACAATTCTAGGCCCCGTGGATGAGACCATAAGTATATTGGATAATGACCTGCTAAACTTTGTTTCTTCGACCGGAATAAAACTAGGAGAAACTACAGGTTTTCATAAAACAAAGATTCAACTAGGTTTTCCATTGATAAATGACCTATCTCTGGAAGATATACGCTTTACATCCTCATCACAGCTCAAGGATATTAAGTCGAATTTAGGTTTCTTCAACCTCAATATGTACAATTCAGATATTGTTGTAAACGTAGATAAAAAGAGCTTGAAGGCGAAAGGAAAAGGGTTAATTGAAGGTATTCCGGTTAACTTTATCTGGAAAGAGAACTTCTTGAAGGGTGTCACTTTACGCAGTAGCTACGGGATAGACGCTATAATTGATGAAGAGATTAGAAAAAAAATTGGATTTCAACTAAATCCAGTTATTGAGGGTCCAATAAGCGCAGGTGTAACTTATGAAGTCTCGAATGACGGTAGTGAGGTGTTAAACGCCAAATTCGATCTGACAGATAGCGTCATAAATTTACAGCAGCTTGGCTGGAAAAAATTATCAGGCTCTATTAGCCAAGCTATTTTTGTGATTTCAAAGGAACAAGATTGGCTTAATAATTCATCAAGATTTACCGTTACGGCTCCTGGCCTTTATTCTGATGGCAAGATTTCTTTTAGAACAGATAGAGTTAAGCCTGCATTGTCACAAATAGACTTTAAACAAGTTAAAATAGGAGAATCTGATTTTTCGGTTCAAATATCTTTAGAAAAACAAAGAAAACCTAAAGTAATAATGAGCGGTAAAAAACTAGATCTCAGAAGATTGGTTAGTAAATCTTTATTTGACAACGAGAGCGATATTCCACCTGTTCAAGTTTTTATTGATGAAAAACACCCTCTTAAGACAGTTCGTTTAGGCGAAAAAAGTTTTTTACTAAATCCAATAGGTCAAATAACAAACGATGGAGATAAATGGACAAAAATAGATTTGACTGGTGTTTTATCAAATGGAGGAAATGTTAATTTGAATCTGTACAAAGAGAATCAGAAGAGAAGGGTGAAGATAAAGACGGACAACGGGGGTGCCTTGTTAAGTTCTTTAGACTGGATCAACACCATAGAAGGCGGAGAGTTTAACTTGGTAGGAGAGTTCACAGAAGACACCTTAGAAGATCAATTCATAGGCAATGCATCAATCAAAAATTTTAAGCTCAATGAAAGCTCTGTTGGTGTAAGAATACTTTCTTTGGCCTCATTAAGTGGTTTGTCGGATGCGGTAACTGGCGCGGGTATCTCTATGCGCAGGGCGGAGGTGCCGTTTAAAGTAAATAAAGAGGACATAAGAATACTTGGAGCTAAGGCAAGGGGAGCAAATGTAGGTGTGATTGCAAGTGGCTCTATTGTTCGCAAGAGCGAAGCAGTAGCCTTAAAGGGCGAGATAGCGCCTGCAAACGTTATAAACTCCATTTTAGCCAATATTCCTGTAATAAAACAAATAATTGGGGATGGTATTATCGCCGTCACTTATGAAGTTGATGGCACCTTGGAAGAACCAAAAGTAACGGTTAATCCCTTAACAGTTTTTGCTCCTGGTATTTTCCGTAAAGCTTTTAGAGAATTTGATAACGAGATCTCGGACAGAGAGACTTCTCCTGCTCCGGAGAATTCAATTTCTAAATGAATTAATGTTTCTTATATGGGTTGTATCAATACGTGACGTTTTTTTCCAGCCGAAACTTTTATAAACCCTTTTTCATCAACTTCATTTAGTCCTATTTTAGTCATTTCGTCTTCAATCGTTACGTCGTTTATTCGACATCCTTTGCCTATAATTAGACGTCGAGCCTCACTATTGGATTTGGTTAGGCCACATTTAGTTAATAGGCTAAAAGCAGATATTGTTTCTTTAAGTTCTGATTTGGAGATTTGAATTGTGGGTAGGTTTTCCGATGTTTCATTTAACTCGAATGTTTTAGCGGAAGTATTAGCTGCTGTTTCAGAAGCCACATGACCGTGTAGTAACGAAGTCGCTTCGGTAGCTAGAACCTTTTTAGCTTCATTGATTTCACTGCCGGCTAGTGCGGATAATTTAGCTATTTCCTCTAGAGGCAGAGTTGTAAAAAGTTTAAGAAATCTCTCGACATCATTATCTTCAGTGTTTCGCCAAAACTGCCAATAATCATAGGCACTATATTTTTCAGAATTTAACCAAATAGCGCCAGAGGCGGTTTTCCCCATTTTTGATCCTGAAGAAGTGGTTATGAGTGGGGTGGTTAAACCATAAAGTGTAACATTCTCAATACGTCTCGCTAGCTCGATTCCATTAATAATATTTCCCCATTGATCCGAACCTACCATTTGTAAGTTACAATCATAGCGCTTAGAAAGTTCTAGAAAATCAAACGCTTGCAAGATCATATAATTGAATTCAAGAAATGTTAATGGTTGTTCTCTTTCAAGACGAAGCTTTACAGAATCAAATGACAACATTCTGTTGATTGTAAAATGCTGGCCTACTTCTCTCAAGAATGGGATATACTCAAGGGCGTCAAGCCAATCTTGATTGTTTACAGTTATGGCTAGATTGTCTTCTTTACCAAACTTTAGAAACTGGCTGAACGTTTGTTTTATGTTTTCAATATTTTTGTTGATTTGTTCATCGTTTAATAGTTTACGTGTTTCATCACGCCCTGATGGGTCTCCTACCTTAGTAGTGCCTCCTCCCATAAGAACTATAGGCTTATGCCCTGTATTCTGAAGCCAGTGTAACATCATGATCGATACCAGATTCCCTATATGTAAGCTATCAGCCGTAGCATCGTAGCCGACATAGGCAGTTATCATCCCTTGGCTGGCTTTATGATCTAGATCAGTCAAATCTGTACATTGGTGCAGATATCCGCGTTCCGTTATAGTTTTTATAAAATCTGATTTTATCTTGGTCATGATATAAACATTTTAATAAAAGTTGTTGCGATAGCGTTTTTGTTCCATTCTTAAGAAACATTTTGGGTTAATCACTCATAATATCATCATAAGGTAAACCTTTTTTTGTAAATAGTATGCTATTAATAAATGATAAAGAGAAAAGTGTTTAAAGTAATTGGATTGATGAGTGGAACGTCTATGGATGGTATAGATGTTTCTGTGGTTGATACTGATGGAAGGCACTTTTTTAAGTCTGTCTCAGACTTAACTATACCTTATTCAGATGAATTTAGGGTGAGTTTAAGAAAGATCTTAGGAGGCAGTGGCCCTATTCAGATTGTAAGTGATGACCTAACTTTTCAGCACGCTGAAGCTGTTAAAGAAATTTTAAACAGGAATAAGTTGAGTGTTTCTGATGTTGATATTATAGGATTTCATGGACATACGATATTACATAAACCTGAAAAAGAAATTACATGGCAAATAGGTGATGGGAAGAAACTTGCTAAATTAACCTCTATAAATGTTGTCGCAGATTTTCGCTCTGATGACGTTGCCGAAGGAGGAGAAGGTGCACCTTTAACGCCTTTGTTTCATACATTAATAGCCCCGCAAGTAAGACCTTTATGTGTTTTAAATCTAGGTGGAGTTTCAAATATTACTTGGGTTGGCCGTAGTGCCGATGTTGACAGTGATAATCTTTTTGAAAACTTATTAGCATTTGATTCAGGGCCGGGTAATGCCTTAATAAATGATTGGGTAGAAACTCATTACAAACAGCCTTTTGATTATGATGGGGCTATAGCTTCGGAGGGGGCTATCAATAAAGATATTGTAAAAGAACTAATGAAGAATGATTATTTTGATCGATTACCTCCTAAATCTCTTGATCGTCAACAGTTCAATGTCTCTATATTAAAACAATTATCTCCAGCTGATGGTGCTGCCACATTGTCTGCTTTTACGGCACAATCTATAAAACGCGCAGTCAGTTTTTTACCAGAACCGCCTAAATTATGGGTAGTGGTTGGTGGAGGAAGGCATAATCATTTTTTAATGAGTCTGATATCGGACTATTTAGACTCACCCGTAATAAAATCTGAAGTTATTGGCTTGAATGGCGATTATATAGAATCCCAAGCATTTGCCTATTTAGCTGTGAGAAGTCTTAAAAGGTTGCCTATAAGTGGCCCATCGACCACGGGTGTTTCTACACCTCTGACTGGCGGTCATTACTTTCAGTTCACTTAGCTTTTTTCACCATGTCCTAATTTAGCTGATATTTCTGGCATTCGTTTTTCCAGATAATCGATGACAGCCCCTTCAACTTGATCTAACTCCTGTCCAAAAAAATGATCAGCGCCGTCAATTATATGACTTTGGAGTACAACGTCTTTTTGTTTGGCAACTTTATCTATCATTTCTAGTATAGAATCAGGAGGGACGACCTCATCATTGTTGCCATGTAGTATAAGACCAGATGCAGGGCAGGGCGCTAAAAACGAGAAGTCATACATATTTGCCGGTGGAGCAATAGAAATGAATCCGCTTATTTCTGGGCGTCTCATTAATAATTGCATTCCTATCCAGGCCCCAAAAGAAAAGCCAGCCACCCAACATTGTGAGGCGTCTGAGTGAACAGTTTGGAGCCAGTCCAGAGCAGATGCTGCATCTGAAAGTTCTCCTTCTCCGCGATCATATGTCCCTTCACTCCGTCCTACCCCTCTAAAGTTAAATCTAAGTGTGGCAAAACCTTTATTTACGAATGTCTGGTAAAGCTGGTAAACCACTTTGTTATTCATTGTGCCCCCATATTCTGGATGAGGATGCAGAATAATTGCGATTGGTGCGTTAGGGGTTTTTGAAGGATAAAACTGTCCCTCTAAACGTCCTTCTGGTCCTTTCATTATAACTTCAGGCATTTATTTCCTCTCTACCCATAACTGGGCTGGTTGTTAATTTACTATTTTAGTTAACTAATTAATCAATGTAATCACTATGATGAATTTCAATACTTGACCTAGGAGCTCAGGTAACTTATACGCGGTGTAATCGAGGAACTCCTTAACAACAGACTAATATAATTATAATTGATGTGCTGTATATCATATAGGTGGTCATGATCTACAAAAACCTGATAGAAGAAATTGATGCGTATTTGGAACGGGACCCTGCAGCACACTCACGTCTAATGGTTTTGCTCAGTTATCCTGGTTTACATGCTATGATTTGGCATCGCTTTGCTCATTTATTATGGGGTGCTAGACTTTTTGTTCTATCAAGATTAATTGGACACATTGCTAGGTGGATAACAGGAATAGAAATACACCCTGCGGTTAAAATCGGAAAGCGTCTTGTAATTGATCATGGCATGGGTGTGGTCATAGGTGAAACTACAGAAATCGGTAATGATGTAACACTATACCACGGAGTCACTCTGGGTGGTATAGCTCCTTCGTTAGATAGTGAAAAGCAAAAGCTTTATAAAAGACATCCAACAATTTCCGATGGAGTTATCATAGGTTCTGGCGCTCAAGTTCTTGGGCCACTAAACGTTGGTCGAAATGCGAGAATAGGGGCTAACGCCGTGGTAGTAAAAAATGTTGATGAAGGTTCTACAGTTGTAGGAATACCAGCAAAACCTGTTGATGACGAAAACTCCAGGACAGATATTTTTACAGCTTACGGAACGCCTACGGCAGATATTTCTGTCCAAGAGGAGACTATAACTAAAAATTTATTAGATGAGTTAAATAATTTGCAAATAAGAATGGAAAGATTAGAGCAGCAAAATGTAGATAAAAAACAGAAGGAAGTTTCTATCACAACTGAAAAACCTTCTGATGACTTTGTTTAGGATGAGGTAGGGCATTATGAAAGTTGATTTTATCTTTATTTCGGGAAGGCAATAATGCCATGAAACTAGGCACGAAAGGTAGATATGCAGTAATGGCAATGGTTGATTTGGCCATGCAGAAAAGCAATAAGCCTGTGAATTTAAGTCAGATTGCTGAGCGCCAGGAGATTTCACTACCTTATCTGGAGCAACTTTTTACTAAACTCCGCCGTGCAAAATTGGTTAAGAGTATACGCGGTCCTGGTGGAGGCTATCAATTATCATACCCATCTACCAATATTCGTATTTACGATATTATTGTGGCAGTGGATGAGCCAATTGAAGTTATAAGATGTAAACCAGATGGTACTCTAAGCTGCATAAGTAAAAGTAGTCGTTGCCTAACTCACGATTTATGGGATGAACTTGGACGCCAAATTCATCTGTATTTGAATTCGGTTACTTTGGAGGATATTTGTGAAGGACGAGTGCTAGGTACTAGTCGAGTAGATTTGAATCCAGGAAAACAAATAATAGCCTAATGAGATCAATTATGAATGTTTACCTCGATTATAATGCTACGTCCAAGCTAAGACCTGAGGCCATTACAGGGATGGAAAAGGTTATGAGATTATGCGGTAACTCTTCATCCGTGCATAGATTTGGGCGCTTGTCTAGGAGGGCTGTGGAGGAGTCCAGAGAAGCTTTGGCTGATGCTGTAAACGCATCCCATGATGAGGTTGTTTTTACCAGTGGAGGAACAGAATCCAACAACTTCGCTCTATTAGGGAGTAGAAGGAAGATTATAGCCTCTTCTATCGAACATGACTCAGTTCTTCAGCATGTAGATGAGTATGCTAAAATTAGAGTCAATAGTGATGGAGTAATTGATTTATTCCATCTCGAGGAATTACTAAAAAATGAGGAATCTTCGGTAGTCGTCTCTGTGATGGTGGCTAATAACGAGACAGGCGTCATTCAACCTATAGAGAAAGTCTTGGAGCTATGTCGTCGTTATGATGCCTGGCTGCATTGTGATGGTGTTCAGGCTTTAGGAAAGATTCCTATTTCTTTTTCGAGCTTGGGTGTTGATATGATGAGTCTATCCGCACATAAGCTAGGTGGACCTCAGGGCATTGGAGCACTAGTTATACGTGACGGTGTTAGTCTTAGTCCAATTAGTGTTGGTGGCGGCCAGGAAAGGGGACAACGGGCAGGTACGGAGAATATAATTGGCATAGGCGGATTTGGGGCCGTTTGTGAAACTATTGGCTCCTCTTTAGAAGTTTCGGAATCTCTTCTTAAGATGCGCGATAACATTGAGAAAAGATTTGTAGAAATTGCTCCTGATATAGCGATATACGGAAAGGAATCACCCCGTTTGGCCAATACCTCGTGTATTGGATTGCCTGGAATAAAAAACGAAGTACAAGTAATGGCATTAGACTTGTCAGGTGTTGCTGTTAGCTCAGGCTCTGCTTGTTCTAGTGGCAAAATCAAACCAAGCCATGTTCTTGTTGCTATGGGCGCCAATAGTCAATCCGCTGAGTGTGCTATTCGTATTTCGCTTGGTTGGGATACAAGTACTTCTGACTGTGAAAGCCTGATTAAATCTTGGGAGACCCTGGCCAGAAGCCGCGTCGAGCATGCATTTCATCAGCCAACGGTGGCATGATGGAAAATATATTAAACAGTGATCGATTGAACTCGGTTGAGTCTATTTATCTTGATTACCAGGCGACGACTCCAGTGGATCCTCTGGTGGTAGAAGAAATGCTTCCTTGGTTAACAGAAAAATTTGGAAACGCGCATTCCTCTCAGCATGTCTTTGGAATTGAAGCTGAGGCTGCGGTGGAAAGAGCAAGGGCAAAGGTTGCAGCAAGCATTCATGCAACGCCTAGTGAAATAATTTTTACATCGGGAGCAACTGAATCGAATAACTTAGCTATAAAAGGGGCTGCTAGATTTGCCCTTAGGCATAAAGCTGGTAACCATATAATTATTCTTGAGACAGAACATAAATGCGTTTTAGAATCTTGTTCGTCTTTAGAGAGTGAGGGTATAAATACAACTGCCTTAAAGGTTGGCAAAGATGGTCTGGTGAATCTCAAGGAGTTAGAAGACGCCATTACGGAAGACACCATTCTCATTTCTATTATGGCAGTTAATAATGAAATAGGGGTAATACATCCTTTGTCTGAGATAGGTTTGATGTGTCGCGATCGATCTATTTTATTTCATACAGATGGGGCTCAAGCTGTAGGCAAGATTCCTATTAATGTCGATGAAATGTTTGTCGATTTGATGAGCGTTTCGGGTCATAAGTTATATGCTCCCAAGGGTATAGGGGTTTTATACGTTAGGAGACGTCCTCGTGCGAGATTAATGGCAGAGATTTCTGGGGGTGGCCAGGAAAGAGGCATGAGGTCTGGAACCCTGCCAGTTCCTTTGATAGTAGCTTTGGGCAAGGCCTGTGAGATTGCTAGCTTAGGAATGGATAAAGAGTCTAAGAGATTGGAAACTTTGCGTGATAGTTTCTTAGCTAAGTTAAAGAAAAATATTCCAGACGTAGCTGTTAATGGCTCAATGTCTCATAGAATTTCGGGAAATCTCAATATAACCTTCCCAGGAGTACCATCTTCATCCCTGATTAAATCATTGACGGATGTCGCTATTTCTAATGGCTCAGCCTGTTCTTCGGCTTCAAGTGAACCGTCATATGTGCTTCGAGCGCTGGGGATTACAAAAGAGCTTGCCGCATGTTCAGTTAGAATAGGGTTTGGGCGGTTTACTAATGAACAAGAAATAGAGTTTGCTTTAAAAAGAATTACTGAAGAAGTTTTATTAATAAGAACTAATCATGAAGCAGCAGCAGAATGATTTTAAGAGGAACTAATGTCTAGTCATATTGATGCCATTAAGAAGTCAGAATTAGTTGGTGATCAGTACAAGTATGGATTTGTAACTGATATAGAGGTCGATTTAGCCCCTAAAGGACTGAACGAAGATATTGTTAAGTTAATTTCACATAAAAAAGATGAGCCGGATTGGATGCTTGAATGGAGGCTAAAAGCATATCGCCATTGGTTAAAGATGAAACCCCCAGAATGGCAGAAAGTTTCTTTTGATCCAATTGATTATCAGGATGCTTACTACTATGCCGCGCCTAAATCTGGTAATAAGCCGAAATCTCTAGATGAGGTGGATCCAACGCTAATAGAGACCTATAATAAATTAGGTATACCGCTTCGCGAACAAGAAGTGCTGGCGGGTGTTGAAGGTGCGCCGGCAGTTGCGGTAGATGCAGTTTTTGATAGCGTTTCCGTGGCAACTACTTATAAAGCTAAACTTGAAGAAGTAGGGGTTATATTTTGTTCTATTTCTGAAGCAATCCATACATACCCTGAACTAGTTAAATTATACCTCGGCTCTGTAGTCCCTTTCGGTGACAATTATTTTTCAGCACTGAATTCAGCCGTGTTCACAGATGGCTCTTTTGTTTATATTCCTAAGGGGATTAGATGCCCTATGGAACTTTCCACTTATTTTCGTATTAATCAGGAAAATACGGGTCAGTTTGAAAGAACTTTGATCATAGCTGACGAAGATACTCATGTAAGCTATTTGGAAGGGTGCACGGCCCCGATGAGAGATGAGCACCAGCTGCACGCGGCTGTTGTAGAACTTATAGCACTTGAAAATGCTGAAATTAAGTATTCTACAGTTCAAAACTGGTATCCTGGGGATAGTAAAGGAAAAGGAGGAATTTATAATTTTGTTACTAAACGAGGCGCGTGCCGGGGAGATAATTCGAAAATTTCTTGGACACAGGTTGAGACTGGTTCAGCTATAACTTGGAAGTATCCAAGCTGTATTCTTCAAGGAGATAATTCCGTAGGGGAGTTTTATTCGATAGCGATTACAAATAATTATCAGCAGGCCGACACGGGCACAAAAATGATCCATATAGGTGAAAATACAAAATCACGGATTATATCTAAGGGAATTTCAGCGGGTCATGCAGACCAGACCTATAGAGGTTTGGTGAGAATGCAAAAAAGGGCAGAAAAGGCTAGAAATTATACTCAGTGCGACAGTTTATTAATCGGAGATACGTGTGGTGCGCATACAGTGCCTTACATAGAAAGTAAAAATCCTACTGCCCAGGTTGAACATGAGGCAACAACAAGCCGCATAAATGAAGATCAATTATTTTATTGCCGACAACGAGGTCTTACAGATGAAGAGGCTGTCTCACTTATTGTTAATGGATTTTGCCGCGAAGTTCTCCAGACATTACCTATGGAATTTGCAGTAGAGGCGCAAAAGCTTGTTGGAATAAGTCTTGAAGGAAGTGTTGGCTAACAAAAGTTACATTGGGGTCTATAGAAATGGCGTTATTAGAAATCCGTAATTTGCATGTAAAGGTTGAAAATAAACCAATACTTAACGGAGTTAATTTAAAAATCGAGCCTGGTGAAATACACGCAATAATGGGCCCGAACGGATCTGGTAAAAGTACTTTGTCTTATGTTTTATCTGGACGTGATGGTTATCAAATTACTGATGGAGAGATCATTTATAACGGAATTGATTTACTAGAATTAGAACCAGATCAGAGGGCGCGAGAAGGGGTGTTTTTAGCGTTTCAATATCCAGTTGAAATCCCCGGAGTAGTGGGCTTGACGTTTCTTAAAACAGCTCTTAACGCCACAAGAATTCATAGAGGACAAAATGAATTAGACGCTATGGATTTTTTGAAATTTGTCCGTGAAAAGGCCCAATCGTTAGAAATAGATGATGAAATGTTGAAGCGCTTTGTTAATGAAGGTTTTTCTGGAGGAGAAAAAAAACGCATGGAGATACTTCAGATGGCAATACTTCAGCCAAAACTGGCTATATTAGACGAAACTGATTCTGGACTTGATATAGATGCCCTTCAAGTTGTTTCAAAGGGCATAAACGCTTTACGTGATGCCAATCGTGGAATGCTCTTGATAACTCATTACCAGCGTCTATTAAACTATGTGCGTCCTGATAAGGTTCATGTTCTTGCTAATGGCAGAATTGCTAGGTCTGGAGATGAAGCTTTAGCGCAAGAACTGGAAGAAAAAGGTTATGCTGAATTTAATGTATTTGTGGAGTAGGAATAGTGCCTGATGGTGCCGGTCGCAGTTTTACTTTTCTTGAACAAGCAGCAATAGCCGATCAAATAGATACAGGATCGCAACCACATTGGCTGCGTGAATTAAAGGAAAGTGGTGCGTCCATCTTCAAAAAAAGAGGTCTGCCTAATCGTTCCGACGAATACTGGCGTCATACTCTGTTGAATCAACTAGTAGAAATTGAATTCCAGCTATCTAATGAGTCCCCTCGTGTTGGCCAAAAACAACTTTCTCAAGTAGCTTTAGCAGGTTTATCAAGTTATCGCATTGTGCTAGTCAATGGTTGCGTAAGAAAGGATTTATCCTCAATTGGTGACCTTCCAAAAGGAGTTTTGATCGCTGGCTTTAATGATGTGATGTCTTTGCTGCCAAATCGTCTAGAAAAGCAATTAGGTCATTACATAGACCTCAAAAATATGCCTATGGCTGCGCTGAATACTGCATTCTTAAAAGAGGGTGTGATTATATTTGTTGATAAGGATATAACGGTTGATAAGCCGATTGAATTAATTTCTATTACTGTGCCGAACAAAAATCCGACTATGTCACAACCTCGCTTTCTGATTGACTTAGGAGAGAATTCTAGAGCGACTTTAATAGAAAGCCATATTGGAAATACTGAAATACCCTATTTTAACAATGTAGTTTCTGAAATTATAATTGGTGAAGGCGCAGGGCTTGATCATTATAAATTCCAAGATGAAGGCACAGCAGCAGTTCATATTTCCACAACAGCATTAAGGCTTCACAAACAATCTTTGTATGGAGGATTTATTTTGCAAAGCGGGGGCCTAATTGGACGTGTGGAAGCCAGTGCTGTTCTAGATGGTTCTGACTCGGATTGTAGATTTGATGGAGTTTATCTCGGACGTGACAACCAATTACTGGATACAACCACTTCGATTAAACATGTTGCAACTAGTTGTAAGTCACGGCAGGTCTTTAAAGGAGTGTTAAACGGGAATTCTCATGGAGTGTTTCAAGGTAAAACTCACGTGTCAATTGGAGCCCAAAAAACGGATGGTTATCAGTTAAGCAGAGCTTTATTGCTGTCTCGCGATGCTGAAATAAGCACGAAACCTGAGCTTGAAATTTATGCTGATGATGTTAAGTGCAGTCATGGAGCTACTTCTGGGGATTTGGATGCAGATTCTTTATTTTACCTCCAAAGTCGTGGATTATCGCCTGATGTTGCTCGTCGAGTTTTGGTTGAAGCATTTTTGAATGAAGCTTTAGCTGAGATAAAATTAAACGAAGTTTATGAGGGTTTTAGAAGCCATATTAGGGGTTGGCTGAACAAGAATATTAATCAGACTGTTGCAGAATAAAGGTTGTTTGTAATGATGTCGTTAAGAACTGATAAAGATGAAAAATATACATTTAATGTCGACAATGTTCGCAAAGACTTCCCTATTTTCAAAGAAAGTATGAATGGACAGCCATTAGTTTTTCTGGATACGGCAGCTTCTGCCCAGAAGCCAAATCAGGTAATAGATTCTATTACAGAAATATATAAAACTGAGTATGCAAATGTACACAGAGGGCTGTACAAGATAAGTGAGACGCTCACGGCCAAATACGAAGGTGTTAGGGAAATTATTTCTGATTATATTAATGCAGAACACACTAGTGAAATTATTTTTACACGTAATGCTACGGAATCCATAAACTTAGTTGCAAGAAGTTTTGGAAAATCTTTTTTAAAAGAAAACGACGAGATTATCCTTAGTGAGCTCGAACATCATGCCAACATCGTACCTTGGCAGATGCTTCGTGAGGAGATTGGAGTGATAATAAAGATTGCTCCGATAAATGATGAAGGTGAGTTTATAATAGATGAGTTTGAAAAACTTCTTTGTAATAGAACAAAGCTGGTTGCCATTTCTCATATGTCAAATGTTTTAGGAAGTATTTTGCCAGTTAAAGAAATAACTCGTTTATCTCAGGCGGTAGGAGCGAAGGTGTTGATCGATGGATGTCAGGCTATAACTCATTTACCTGTTGATGTTCAAAAAATTGGTTGTGATTTTTACGTGTTTTCAGGTCATAAACTTTATGGTCCTTCAGGGGTAGGTGTTCTATACGCACGGGAAGAATTATTAGAAATGATGCCTCCGTTTATGGGCGGAGGAGATATGATTAGTGCAGTTACCTTTGAAGAATCTACTTGGGCTAAGATACCTCATAAGTTTGAAGCGGGAACTCCAGCAATAGTTCAAGTTATTGGCTTGGGTGTGGCAATTGAGTATCTCAAATCTTTGGGCTTAGAAGATATACGAAAATACGAAAAGACAATATTGGATTATGCAACGCAGAAATTGTTGGACATTGAAGGCTTGAGATTGATTGGGACAGCTGAAGATAAGGCTAGTGTGCTGTCTTTTACTTTAGATTTTGCGCACCCTCATGATGTTGCTACTATTATTGATGGAGCAGGTGTCGCTGTTCGAGCTGGACATCACTGTGCTCAACCCTTAATGAATAGGATGAATGTAGCTGCTACTGTACGAGCTTCTTTGGGGCTTTATAATACAGAGGAGGACATAGATCGACTGGTCAGTTCTTTGCATAATGTAAGTGAGATTTTCAACTAATGGATAGTCTTCGGGAACTTTATCAGGAAGTAATTTTAGACCACGGAAAGAATCCGAGGAATTTTACTACGCCTGATAACGCAACAAACAAGGCATTAGGTAATAACCCGCTGTGTGGGGATCAATTAACAGTTTACCTTAAGGTTGATTCTGGATTTGTGGAGGATGTTTCATTTATAGGCCATGGATGTGCAATTTCTATTGCGTCAGCTTCTATGATGACTGAATTTATTAAGGGTAAATCTGAGGATGAGATAAAACAAATTTTTAATAAGTTTCATGAAATGTGCACAGATGAAGGTATTGATAAAGGTAGTATTGAAGAGTTAGAAAAACTGCAAGTTCTCTCTGGAGTGAGAGAGTACCCGACTCGTGTTAAATGCGCGACCTTGCCATGGCATACTTTACTAGCTGCATTGGCCGGAGAAAAAGAAGTAACAACTGAGTAGGATTAAAGATGATGAAAGATAGTCCTGGTTTAGCTGACTTTATGCCAAGTGAAGTTAATTTAGGTGATCAGTTAGTTGCTCGAGCCGGCGCGAAGTTAGAAACAGGAGTAGATGTTGCATCTGAGGAATCGGTAATTGCTGCTTTGAGAAAAGTACATGACCCTGAAATACCTGTGAATATATATGATTTGGGTCTGATCTATGACCTAAATCTTTTTTCAGATGGCACAATTAAAATCGACATGACCTTGACAGCCCCTACCTGCCCTGTAGCGGGTGAAATACCGGTTTGGGTTGCCGAAGCGTTAGCCGAGATAGAAGGAATTGGAGAAGTCGAAGTGAATCTTGTTTGGGAACCTCGATGGTCTTCAGACAGAATGACTGATGAAGCTAAATTGACATTAAATTTGTTTTAGTTTTAGGCATGAACGTATGAAAGGACCTATATAAAAATGGTTGAGCCTATAATAACTATGACTGAAGCAGCTGTTAAGCGGGCCAAAAGCCTAATGACCAACGCTGATGCTGACATTGTTGGACTAAGAATAGGTATAAGCACACGTGGCTGCTCGGGTCTGTCATACGTGGTTGAATATGCCTCAGAAAAACGTCAATTTGAAGAGGTCATTGAAAAAGAAGGATTAAATATATTTATTGATCCAGCTGCCACTATGTTTCTGATTGGGTCAGAAATGGATTACCAAGAGGGAAACTTTCAAACAGGATTTGTTTTTAATAATCCAAATGCTAAAGGTACTTGTGGTTGTGGGGAATCATTTCACGTGTGAGTTAACTATGCTTTTAATTGTGACTGTTTTTGAATGGTCAAAATAATTTTTATTGAAAATGATGGAAAACGAAGACAGGTCTCTGGGGCATCTGGTGATTCTTTAATCCAGGTAGCTTGGGATAATGATGTTGATATCGAAGGGGCCTGCGAGGGGGCTATGGCTTGTTCCACCTGCCATGTCGTTGTAGATGAAAATTGGTTTAAAAAATTAGATGAAACCTCTGAAGAAGAAGAGGATATGTTGGATCTAGTTTATGGTTTATCCTCCACCTCAAGGCTAGGATGTCAAATAATAATTTCTGAAGATTTGGATGGTCTTATTCTCTATCTTCCTGATGAAACACATAACAAACTTCTTGACTGATTTAAGGAGTGAGCGTTTTGGGAAATACTTTTTCCGAGTTTGAGCTTTATTCGCAGTTGAAAAATCAAGACACTAAACTTTGGGATAAATATGTGTACCACCCTTTCGTCTGCCAAATAGGAGCTGGGACACTAGCTAAAGAGTGCTTTCAGCGTTATTTGGGCCAAGATTATTTATTTTTAATTCATTTTGCTCGAGCTTATGGATTGGCAGCATACAAGAGTGATAACATCGACGATATTCGTGTCGCTGCTAATGCTATGATCTCAATTATCGATAAAGAAATTTCTCTGCATTTGGAATATTGTCATAGTTGGGGGTTATATAAGGATTACCTGGAGGCCTTAGATGAATTGACAGCAACCATAGCCTATACCCGTTATGTTCTTGAAAAGGGACTCCAGGGCGATTTAGTTGATTTATTTGTTGCTCTTGCCCCCTGTATAATTGGTTACAGTGAAATTGGAACACGTTTGGCTAATGATCCAAATACGAACCTAGATAATAACCCTTATTCTTCTTGGATTGCTATGTACTCCGGAGAAGAGTATCAACAAGTCGCCAGACAACACGCAGAGATGCTAGATAAGCTTTGGGCAGAAAGGGCGGGTAAAGAAAGGTTGTCTAAAATTAGAGAAACCTTTTCCCAAGCAGTTAGGCTTGAAGTTAATTTTTGGCAAATGGGCTTGAATGGTAATTTATGATAAATGTGGTCAAAATGGATTGGTTATGCTTGTTTCTTATTTAGCTATTAACAAATTGGAGCGCTAATTGAATAGTCTAGGTCTTCATAAGAGTCCAGAAAATACCAGGGTTATTGTTGCTATGTCAGGAGGTGTAGATAGCTCGGTAACCGCAGCGTTGCTTCATGAGGAAGGATACGATGTTGTTGGTATCACACTACAACTATATGACTATGGAAAGTCGTCATTAAACTCTAGGAGTTGTTGTGCAGGTCAGGATGTATATGATGCTAAACATGTTGCTGATAGGTTAAATATACCACATTACGTTTTGGACTATGAAGAAACTTTTAAAAAAGACGTAATTGACAATTTTGTAGAAAGCTACGTGAAAGGTGAAACACCAATCCCTTGTGTTACATGCAATCAAACAGTGAAATTTCGTGATCTACTACAAACGGCTCGAGAAATAGGTGGAGACGTTATAGCGACAGGACATTATATAAGGTTAGTCAATAGAACACAGGGACAAGAGTTACATAGGGCAGTTGATGCTTCACGCGATCAAAGTTACTTTCTATTCGCTACTACTAAAAGTCAGCTTAACTTTTTGCGTTTTCCACTCGGAGGTTTGGCTAAAAATGAGGTGCGCAGTTTGGCTAAGCGCTATGATCTTATCAATGCTGAAAAACCTGACAGTCAAGATATATGTTTTGTTCCTCAAGGAAACTACTCTAGCGTAATTGAACGATTAAAACCTGGTGCAAGTGAGCCTGGCGAAATAGTTGATCTTGAGGGTAAAGTATTAGGCCGTCACAAAGGAATAATTAATTACACTATAGGTCAGCGCAAAGGACTTGGTATTGGTGGTCGATCTGGAGATAGCGAGGATGGAAAGCCTTTATATGTTATAAAACTTGATCCAGAAAACAAAAAAGTGATTGTTGGGAACAGGTCAGATCTCTCAGTTCGTAAGATATCTGTAGATGGGATTAACTGGCTGGGTGAAGGAGATGAAGCTCCGTCTTGTGGCATAAAAATTTCTGTTAAAGTTCGTTCCACTCAAGAGCCTGTTTTAGCCACATTAAGCGGGTGTGGTGGCGGCAGGGGGATACTTGAGTTTCTTGAGCCCGAGTACGGCGTAGCACCTGGTCAAGCGGCGGTTTTCTATACAGACACTCGTTTGTTGGGTGGTGGTTGGATATCTGGGTGATAAAAATTTAGGAAGTATTATATGACTACTTTTATTCTTGTTCACGGCGCTTATCATGGAGCGTGGTGTTACTCTAAAGTTAAGCATTTACTTGAGTCAGCAGGGCATAAAGCTTTGGCGGTCGACCTACCCGGGCATGGTAATAATGTTATTCCCATAGAGAAGGTCACTTTTTCTGCTTATGTTGAGTACTTAAGCAAGGTCATCGATGATCAGGAAGAAAAAGTGTTACTAGTAGGTCACAGCCTAGGAGGTATGAGCATTAGTCAAGTGGCTGAACATAAGCATGAAAAAATAGAAAAACTAGTTTATTTAACAGCATTAATACCAATGAATAATGAGTCACGAATGGGTATTTCAGATAGAGTGAACGAAGACTCAACCGTTGCTCGCGCCAGAATAGCTACGCAAGATGGCTTAGCTTCTACAATAGATGACCAGTTATTAAAAACACTATTCTATCATGATTGTAGTCAGTCTGACTTATCTATGGCTAAAAATAATTTAGTGCCTCAAGCCACTGAGCCGTTGAGAGCAAAAGTTTGCTTAACTGAAGAAAAATATGGCAGTGTTCCACGGGCATATATTGAATGTCTGCGCGATCGAGCTATCCCAATTAAAATGCAAAGAGAAATGGTATCTGATGTCCCGTGTCAGCAAGTGGAAACTTTGGATACTTCTCATTCACCATTCTTTTCAGCTCCTGAAGAGTTGGCGCAACTCCTCATCTTATTGTAGATCTCTATCATTTATTGGACTAAGGTTCTTTTTGGGAGTAGTTAAAATAATTACTCTATAAAAATTAACGCAATTTAAATGTAAAGGGATTCATAGTGCTAATTACAAAAAACCCTCCTAAAGTTGCTGAACCATCGGCACTTTATAGTCATTCTGTGGAAATACCAGAAAATGCGCGTTGGTTGGTTACTGCCGGTCAGATAGGAAAGAGAGAGGATGGAACCATTCCTCATGGATTTGAAGCTCAGCATGCACAGGTATGGGAAAACACGATTGCTGTTCTTGAGGCTTCTGGCTACGGAGTAGAAGATATTGTGAGGCTTAATGTCTATTCAACTGACCCAGATGGGCTAAAATTTCTTACTCCTCATAGAAAAAAATACTTAAATTCGGATCACATTCCGGCGTCTACTTGGGTTGTGGTCAGTCAACTAGCAAATCCTGAGCTGGTGGTTGAGATGGAAACAATTGCGGCGCGTGTTTTTTAGCTTGTTTTTGTCTAGAGTTTTACGTTTAGTTGCTTTTTGACTCAAAGTTAGATGAAAATATAAAAAAAATCTAAGTGATGAAACGTCAATTAGACCCCGATATATATATATAACATTCCTTGACACGCATTTGGGGTCTGATTATATCGCGTTGACCTCATTTCGTGGCGGAGTAGCTCAGCTGGTTAGAGCAGGGGAATCATAATCCTCGTGTCGGGGGTTCAAGTCCCTCCTCCGCTACCACTATTTTTTTTGATAATTAAATATATAAGGTCTAGTCTAATTTATTAAAGACTTGCTTTACACTTGTCTCCTCTGTTTCAATTATTGATATATGATTCCTAGAGAGGAGAAAATTATGCCTGAGAAGTTAGACGAAAGTGCAGTAGGAAGAGCTGCAAAAATATTGGCAGAAGCAACTCGTTCTAGAACACTAATAAACCGATTGCCAGTAGATATACGCCCAGTCAATTCTGAGGATGGGAAGGCCATTGCTGAGGCAGCTCTTGACCTTATTGACAAGGAAGTGGTTGGTTGGAAAATCGGATATGCCTCTATCGCTGAAAGACGAGACATGGAAAATGTTCCAGTCCCGGGGCGTCTATTGCAGGGCTCCATATTGCAGAGTCCAGCTAATATACATTTAAGTGAATTAAATCATCCACTCATCGAGGCTGAGATTGCTTTAGTGCTCGGATCAGACATGCCTGCACGTGACACACTATATACACCTGAAGAAGCCAAAGAGGCGGTGTCTAGCGCTCATGTTGCTATAGAAATCGCTGATCCCCGTTACAAAGACTTTAATGAACCAGAAAATGCAGAATTTATAGCCGATAATGCTTGTTCAAGATTTGTAGTTGTTGGGCCTGAAGTGCCCAATTGGAAAGATGGCCCTCTATCGGATATTGAAGTAACTATGTTATTTGATGATGAGCTTGTCTCTAAGGGAAGAAAAGATGATGATCGATGCGATGGCTTTTGGTCTCTTGCTTGGTTGATAAATGATGTTGGTAAAAGAGGTTATAGCCTAAAAGCCGGGCAAGTTTTTTCCTCAGGAGCGGTAGCAAAAGTATTACCACTTGGAAACAGTAGAAGGGTAGTTGTGAATTTTAATGGGGTAGAAGCAGCTCTCAGTATTGGCGATTGAATGAGACCTTTGTAGGAGATTATAGCATGATAAACTCAGCCCAAGACAGCGATTACGAGGAGATGTGTTCTAACCACCATCTAGAAATACCTGAGTATTATAACTTTGGGTTTGATGTAATTGAAAAAAGAGCCAGGGAGAATGATAAAACTGCGTTTATATATATATCGCGTGACAGAGAGCTGGTAGAGCACCACAAATTTTCTGATTTGAATAAAAGCTCGAATCGTTTTGCCAACGTGCTGTTAGGCCTAGGAATTAGACACGGCGATTTTGCTTTCGTAATGATCCCTCGAGTGCCTGCTTGGTATCAAATCATGATTGGTTGTATAAAAACCGGTGTTGTAGCTATGCCTGGGACTAATTTACTAACTCCAAAAGATATTGAGTATCGTATAAATAAGTCTGAAGCTAAGTTAGCGATAGTTACTTCGGATGCTCTTTCTAAGATTGAAGAAATAAAAGACAAGTGTCCTAGTTTGCAGCATTTAATAGTAGTAGGAGAAAATCATGATGGCTGGGTTGAATACAACGAAGCTTGTGCCTTAGCCAGCGATGTTCTGAATAGGGAAGATCTTTATCGAACCCGGGCAGAGGATGACATGTTGGTCTATTTTACCTCGGGAACAACCGCTTTTCCTAAAATGGTGCCTCGTGATCATGGGTATGCCCTTGCGCATGATATCACTGGTCGTTACTGGATGGGGCTCAATGAAAATGATATTCACTGGACGCTATCGGACACTGGTTGGGCAAAAGCTGCATGGGGAATGCTTTTTCCACCTTGGTTATTCGGCGCAACAATTATTCTTTATGACGCCGATCTTCGTTTTGATGCAGAAACACATCTGGAACTGATTAAACAATTTGGAGTAACAACATTTTGTGCTCCCCCCACTGTCTATCGTGTTTTTGCACAGACAGATCTAAACAAATATGACCTAAGCTCAATAAATCATTCAATTAGTGCTGGTGAGCCGTTGAACCCCGAAGTTATGCGAGTTTGGAAGGACGCTACTGGAACAGAAATTTATGATGGCTATGGCCAGACAGAGACCATAAATATAGTTGCCAATTTTCCTGGTCAGGAATTGCGGCCTGGTTCAATGGGGCGTCCAGTTCCAGGCCTAACTGTTGAAATCATAGATGAATCAGGTAACGTTTTAGATGACAATGAGGTGGGTCATATAGCTGTGAAGTTAAATGAACCTCATCCTCCTGGATTGTTTACTGGTTATTATAATGATCCGGAAGCTAATAAAGAGTGTTTTCGTAACGATTGGTATTATACCGGTGATACTGCGACTAGGGACCCAGATGGTTACATTTGGTTTGTCGGTCGTTCAGATGACATAATTTCATCAGCAGGTTACAGAATTAGTCCTTTTGAAGTTGAGAGCGTTCTTCAGGAGCATTCAGCAATCGCAGAATCTGCTGTTGTAGCCAAGCCTGACAAGATACGTGGTTCGATTGTTAAGGCGTTCGTTGTTCTTGCGCCAGGAAATGTACCTACGTCTCAGCTTGAAAAGGAAATTCAGGATTTTGTTAAGGAGCAGACGGCGCCGTATAAATATCCTCGTGAAATTGAGTTTCGTAAAACTCTTCCAAAAACGATTTCAGGGAAAATAAGACGCGTTGAGTTAAGGGCTGAATTGAAAGTTTAGATTTGCTTTAAGTGAATAACACTTCTATTTAGTATCGAGTATTATATATATTTTTTAAACACCTCGGTTCTAGCCGAATAATTAATTCTTACCTATTTAAGTGTTTTGTTGTGATCAAACTCTGTCATTTTAATTTAAAGTTAAAACTAGAACTTATTTAATTCATAATTGTCCATATATGGCTATAGAAATCTTTAATAACTTATATTAATTGGGTGAAAAATGTCTGAAGAGGCTAAGCTTACTATACGACTTAATGTTAATGACAACGTAATTGTTGCTCGCGTTGAAATACTGCCAGGCACTCATATTCATGAAGAGAATATCAAAACCATTGTTCATATCCCTAGAGGTCATAAAATTGCTACTTCTTTAATTTCTAAAGGTGATGTGGTTAGGAAGTACAATCAGATTATTGGTTTTGCTACTGAAAATATAAATGAAGGTGATCATGTTCATACACATAACTGTGAATTTAGAGTGTTTGAACGTGATTATGCCTTTTCCACTGAATTAATAAAAAATAAGAAAGTTCCGATAGATGAGCAAAGGACATTTCAAGGTTATAAACGTCAAACAGGAAGGGTTGGGACGCGTAATCATATTGGCATTCTTACCTCAGTGAATTGTTCGGCCACAGTGGCTCGTTACATTGCAGATACATTTAATAAGACTGATCTTCTTATGGATTATCCTAACATTGATGGTGTTTCAGCGTTTGTCCATTCTACTGGCTGCGGTATGGCAGATTCTGGAGAAGGATATGAAAATCTACAAAGAACCCTATGGGGTTATGCCCGACATCCTAATTTTTCTGGAATATTGATTGTCGGGTTAGGTTGTGAAGTTAATCAAATACCGTTCCTACTTGATTCTTATGGGCTTGAGCTTAATGACACATTTCAAACTATGACTATTCAAGAATCAGGTGGTACTCGGAAAACAGTTGATGAGGCAGTTGAGCGGATAAAAACAATGTTGCCAATAGCAAATGAGGCAACACGTGAGCCAGTTCCTGTGAGCGAACTGACAGTTGCGCTCCAATGTGGAGGTTCAGACGCATATTCGGGCATAACAGCAAATCCAGCTTTAGGAAATGCTGTAGATAGATTGGTTGCTAATGGCGGTACCGGAATTCTTTCTGAAACACCTGAGATTTATGGTGCCGAACACTTATTAACACGAAGAGCAATAAGTCCTGATGTTGGAGAAAGGCTGGTTGAAAGAATTCGTTGGTGGGAAGATTATACAGCACGAAATCATGGTACAATGGATAATAATCCATCCCCAGGAAATAAAGCGGGAGGCCTTACAACTATTTTAGAGAAGTCACTTGGAGCTGCGGCCAAAGGCGGCACCACAAATTTAATGGGTGTCTACAAATACGGAGAACTAATTGAGAAAAAAGGTTTTGTTTTTATGGATAGCCCTGGTTACGACCCTGCATCAATTACAGGACAGGTCGCTTCTGGTGCCAATCTAGTGTGCTTTACGACTGGTAGAGGATCTGTGTATGGATGCAAGCCTTCGCCATCAATAAAACTTTCGACTAACACTGCAATGTATCGCAAGATGTCAGAAGACATGGATATAAATTGTGGGGTGATAGCAGATGGGGCTTCATCGGTTGAAGAAATTGGTGAACAGATATTTGAATATTTTCTATCTGTTGCTAGTGGGAAAAAATCAAAGTCCGAAGAAATGGGGTTTGGTGATAATGAGTTTATTCCATGGCAAATCGGCGCTGTAATGTGACCTTATTTTTTGAAGTTTATAATGTCATCTGATGAATTGATCGATGTAGTCAGTTCCTAATCCGCATTCTTCATACCACGATTTGCAAAGGTCAATTTTGGTAAAAACGTCATCGTAACCAACCTGGTTGCCCTCCTCGTCAACGTAAATTACTGGTCCTCCATTATTGAAAAAAGTAATCATCTCATTTTTATCTTCAAGGACTAAAGTGTGCGTTTCGCCAGGTGGTTCGTATACGTATGTTCCTGGTTCAGCTACCCAGTCATGCTCCAAATACCGCCATTTTCCCTTGATAACGTAGCCATGTACTGGCGCTGGATGTCGATGCTTGCTTAATATTCCGGCACGACGCACCCTAAGTAGATCTGTAAATCCACCCCCCCTTGTGTCGAGCATGAGAGGTCTAAACCAGACGTTGTCTGCTTGTGGCACCCATATTCTTTCATCTTCTGGGGCTGCCAATGTAATAATTTCAGAGGTTGCATAAGAATGAGTTATAAAATTATTGGTATTTGTCATTTCGTTTTAGTTTCTAGTGATTTATATAATTTTAACATATTCTCTGGTTGCTATATAAAAATTGATATTTTTCAACTATTAGTTCTGTTCCGCTCAAAATAAGTGATTTTAATTTTTCTGATAAATATCCTGATGATGTTTCTGTGATGACATTGGAGTTACTACCTTCTACAAGGATAGCCCATTCTGTATTCTGATTGCGATCAATTGTTTGGCCTAGTGCATTGGCTAATCTTTTATCGGCTTCAATGTCTACTGAAACCAGGCAAGAGCCGACAATGCTTGAGAGTTTATTCATCTCTTCAAGGGCGCCTTTGTTTATCCAATCAAGCAATTCCTGTTTTTTAGCCGGATCTAGATAGAATCGAAATAGGGTGAGAGCTGCCCCTATCCCACATGTATAATCAGCCTCTACTCTGCATGGCATGCGGTGCCATTTAGTAAACTGAGGCATTATCGACTTGCTCCAGTCTGACGGCGTTTTAAGTACTTTTACGTAATCTGGTGAAGCTATATTATCCGAGTCTAGCGCCTCATAAGTCGAAAGGTATTTGATTTCTGCTTTGACTGCTTCGTATCTTCTGGCTCTTCGGAAGCCATCAATATTGACGCGCTCCATGAGGTGTTCACGATTATACCACTCATTGAAGTCTGCATCTAATTCTGAGGACACTTCTGTGAAGGTCATCAATAAGCCTTTGCCGTATAACTTCATATTCTTTATCTCTTCAATCTAGGTCTTGTGGTCGAATAAAATCAATTAGTTTAGTGTTTGTGGATTTAATATCAGTCCAATTAATATTATTAAGTTCGAATGCAGCGATTGCTCCAGTGGAAAACCCTTCGTTTAGTTTCTGTTGAGTTGTATTCAAACTATCACCTATTGCTAGATGAATAGCGAGAGATTCAATTCCTGGGTTATGTCCGATTAATATTACTATTTTTACGGTGTCATCAATATTTGATATTTGTTCTAATAGATCGCCAGGATTGGCAAGGTACAGTTCATCTTGTTTTACCTCCGATGTATTTCCCCCAATCACTGTTTTCACTGCTTCCCAAGTTTCATATGCGCGCCGAGCTGATGATATTAAAGCAATATCAGGGTGTAATGCATTTTTTTTAATCCAGTTCGCTATACTTATGGAAGCGTCAAGACCGTGTGGCGTCAGGGCTCGATCAATGTCTTCCTTGCCCGGATCATTCGACTCGGATTTGCCATGGCGCATAAGTAGAAGATATTTCATATAAGTTTCTTTTTTTTTATCAGATCAGAGAGATCTGCAACTTTTATAGAATTCCAATATTATAAAGCAGTAGTTTTTTTTGAGATATGCCGGCGCTAAAAAGGGCTAAACACTAGGGTAGAGCTTGAATTTGGCGCTATCATATTAATAATTTTATTAAACAAATTAGAATACATTATGTAAGTAATTATGTATAATTTTTTATTTAGAGGACATCAACAATAGCTTAACCTGTGTATAATAAGCAAAATTCGACAAAAAAGCGTTTGACACCTTGGTAAACCAGGCGTACAAACCGCGCCACCGCTCTAGTTGATTGATACTTTCGAGCGGAGTTTCCGTAAGTCATATCCGGCGCTCATTAGAGCTTCGGGATTTGCGTGCTGTTTGACATTGTAAAAAGAAACGAAGGGATGCGCAGGCGGCGGTGCATGTTTTATGCCTGCTTGCGCATCAAATACGAAGACAAATTTATCTTTTGATAAGTTTGCCTTCGCTTGTGCAAGCAAGGCTTTAAGTCAACCTGATTGATGCTAGTTATATTCATCGATCGGGGAAATCAAACCTAAGAGTTTGATCCTGGCTCAGAGCGAACGCTGGCGGCAGGCTTAACACATGCAAGTCGAAGGAGAAGCTGGACTTCGGTTCAGTGGAAACTGGCGCACGGGTGAGTAACGCGTGGGGATATGCCCAAAGGTACGGAATAACCGTTGGAAACGACGGCTAATACCGTATGTTCCCTCAGGGGAAAAGCTTCGGCGCCTTTGGATTATCCCGCGTCCGATTAGCTTGTTGGTGAGGTAATGGCTCACCAAGGCTCCGATCGGTAGCTGGTCTGAGAGGACGATCAGCCACACTGGGACTGAGACACGGCCCAGACTCCTACGGGAGGCAGCAGTGGGG